>Ga0209913_1000018_pt1 | contig 237150 bp, 194 predicted proteins | sample PersoiDNA2013203_FD_185805 | JGI IMG/M metagenome (GOLD analysis project Ga0209913, IMG submission 185805) | Permafrost soil microbial communities from the Arctic, to analyse light accelerated degradation of dissolved organic matter (DOM) -... | ecosystem: Environmental > Terrestrial > Soil >... | reverse complement strand
TGTCGCGTCCGCCACCACGCCCATGAAGACGAGGGGGCTGGTGTCGTCGCTGACGATCACGTCGGTAACGGGCGCGCCCCACAAGGTGGCGTCCGTGCGGAACCAATAGGCGCCGCCTTCATGCTTGTAGGCGGGACCGAAAGCCGTCAACAAATAGGCATAGAAGGCCTTGTTGTCGATCTGGTCGATGCACAGCACGGCATTGCCCACCACTTGCCCGAACGTGGAAGGCGCTGCCTTTTGCTGCGCCAGCACGCCGGACACGGGGACACCGAAGGCCAGCAGGGCGAACGCCGCCAGCAGGGCCGGCGCACGCCAGGGGCGCATCAATGCACGGCGCACGCGCATGATCAGCGCTTGCGCTCTTCTTTCTTGACCTTCTTGGCTTCCTTCTTTTCCTTCATGCTCTTGGCCGGTTCCTTCTTGGCTTCTTTCTTGCTGTCCTGTGCCTTGCTCATCATCTACTCCATGCTTGGGCGAAAATGCCTGAGCCATTATGACACTCCCCCATGAAAATGCCACCCGAAAAGCAAAACGGCCGCACAAGGCGGCCGTTCCAGTCAGGCATCAGCGCACACTCAGTGCAGGCACAGGCGGCGGCGCGTCTTTTCGATCAGCTCCGCATCGTAGGGATGCAGGTTCTCGATAAAGAACAATTCCGTTTCGGCCTCGTCTTCCAGGCACATCTCGAGCATGACCGGGCCATCGCTTTCGCGGCCCAGGAAATCCTTCGGCCAGCGGTTCTTGCGGTGCGTGCGCATCATTTCCATGCCCAGCTTGGCCAGCGGCGCCGACACGCCGGCGGCCAGCGCCTCTTGCTGCCAGTCGTCCCAGTACTCGCTCTTTGCTGCCTTGTCGTTCATCATGCTCTTCCAACTCAGGTGTAAAAGGCGGACTTTACTCTTCATGGCGCCCCTTGCCAAGCATGCATACAAGCAATAGTGCAACAACAGACCAAGACCACGCGGGAAAAATTGGCATTAAACAAGGCCAATTTCAATACCATTCACGGAACACAAAAAATCCTTTATTAACAGCAACTTGCAATCAGCAGCTCGGGCATGGCACGGCATTGCACAAGGCATTTGTTAATACCACTTAAATACCTGTTGACAAGCCATCGAGGCGACAATATAGTGCCTTCAGCTTTTTCGCCGCCCGACAAATAAAAAAACCAGACAGGCGCAATCAACCATATGCGGGACTGCACAACATGATCGAATACATAATCGGCGTCGACGGCGGGGGCAGCGGCACCCGCGTACGCCTGGCGCGCCTCGATGGCCAGGAACTGGCGCAGGGACAAAGCGGCCCCTCCGGCCTGGGTCTGGGCATCGAACGGGCCTGGACGTCCGTGGCGCATGCCGTCACCCTGGCCTTCCGCGCCGCCGGCCTGGAACAGCCGCCGCTGCAGCGCATGGCCATCGGCCTGGGCCTGGCCGGCGTGCACAACAAGCAGTGGGCCGCCAGCTTTGTCGAAAACAATCCCGGCTATGCCTTGGTGGCACTCGAATCGGATGCCCTGACCACCCTGCTGGGCGCGCACGCGGGCCAGCCGGGCGTCATCGTTGCCATCGGCACCGGCAGCGTGGGCGAAGTGCTGCACGCGGACGGCAGCCGCCACGAAGTGGGCGGCTGGGGCTTTCCCTCCGGCGACGAAGCGGGCGGCGCCTGGATCGGCATGCGCGCCATCAACCACGCGCAGCAGGTGGTTGACGGGCGCGTGCCCGGCAGCGCCTTCGCCACGGCCGTCATCGACGCCTGCGGCGGCCAGCGCAACGCCATGCAGGTGTGGCTGGCCGCCGCCAGCCAGACCACTTACGCGCAACTGGCGCGGCTGGTGCTCGAACACGCGGCCAGCAATGCCGTGGCACATGGCATCCTGAGCGACGCGGGCCAGCAGATCGCCCTCATCGCCAGGGCACTCGACCCGGCCGGCACCTTGCCCGTGGCCCTGTGCGGCGGCCTGGCGGCGCCCTTGTCAAGCTACCTGCCGGCGGCACTGTTGCAACTGGTCGTGCCGGCACAGGGCGACTCGGCCGCAGGCGGCCTGCGCCTGATCAGCAAGCACTTGCAGGAGCAATGACCATGCTGACCAAACTGTCCGCCTTCAAACCGAATCCCGCCAGCGACACGCCGCTCTACATGCAGCTGGCGAACATGCTGTCGGACGGCATCGCCAGCGGCGACTGGCGCGCCAACCAGGCCCTGCCCTCCGAGCGCGTGCTGTCGGACATCCTGGAAATCTCGCGCGTCACGGCGCGCAAGGCCATCGACATGCTGTGCGACCGGGGCATGCTGACGCGCAGGCGCGGCTCGGGCACCTACATCACGCCCAAGCTGGAGCAGCCGCTGTCGCGCCTGACGAGCTTTTCGGAAGAATTGCGCCAGCGGGGCTTCACGGCCGGCTCGCGCTGGCTGCAGCGCGATATCGGCGCGGCGGCGCCGCTGGAACTGCTGTCGCTGGGCCTGTCGCCGCACATGCCGGTGGCGCGTTTGCGCCGCCTGCGCACGGCCGACGAAGTGGTGATGGCGATCGAGACGACCACCATCCCCGCCCTATACATGCCGGACCCGCAGCAGGTCACCGATTCGCTGTACGGCTACCTGGAGTCGCGCGGCACCATCCCGATGCGCGCGCTGCAGCATATCCGCGCCGTCAACGCCACGGCGGAACAGGCCAAGCTGGCCAACATCAAGACGGGTGAAGCCATGCTGCACATCACCCGTGTCAGTTATCTCGACAACGGCGCAGCGGTGGAACTGACCCACTCGTATTGCCGCAGTGATTATTATGAATTCGTAGCGGAGTCGCGCAGATGAGCAGCACTATCCAAGGCAATATCCTTACCCCCGGCGGCTGGATCCACGGCGCCATCGCCTTCGGCGAGCGCGTCGACAGCATCACGGGCGATTCCCTCCACCCGTCGAGCAATAGCGACGACTATATTTTGCCCGGCTTTATCGACCTGCACGTGCATGGCGGTGCCGGCAAGGACATCATGGAAGGCGGCGACGCCGTCTACACCATCGCGGCCATCCACGCGCGCCACGGCACCACCAGCCTCCTGGCCACCACCATGACGGCGCCGCCGGAAGATATCGACGTAGCCCTGACGGCCATCGGCATCGCCGCCAACCACCGCCGCCCGAACACGGCGCGCGTGCTGGGCGCCCACCTGGAAGGCCCGTACATCAATTCCGGCAAGCTCGGGGCGCAGCCGAACTATGCGCGCGCCGCCACGCTGGCCGAAATCGAACGCCTGCAAACGCTGGCCAAGCTGCGCGTCATCACCGTGGCGCCGGAAATCGCCGGCCACCTGGACCTGGTGCGTGCCCTGTCCGACGCCGGCGTGCGCGTGCAGATCGGCCACACGCTCGGTTCCTATGAAGACGGCGTGGCCGCGCTGGAGCACGGCGCCATGGGTTTCACGCACCTGTTCAACGCCATGAGCGGCCTGCACCACCGCGAGCCGGGCATGGTCGGCGCCGCCCTGGCGCACGCCGAATATGCGGAACTGATCCCCGACCTGCTGCACGTGCACCCGGGCGCCATCAAAGTGGCCCTGCGCGCCATCCCGCGCCTGTACTGCGTCACCGATTCGACCGCCGCCACCGGCATGCCGGACGGCGAATACATGCTGGGCCGCCACGCCGTGCAGAAATGCATGGGCGGCGTGCGCCTGCCCGACGGCACGCTGGCGGGCAGCACCCTGACCCTGGACCAGGCGCTGCGCAACCTGGTGGGACTGGGACTGGACCTGGCCGACGCGTCCAAGCGCGTCTCGACCAATGCCGCCGATTACCTGGGCCTGGAAGAACGCGGCCGGCTGGCCCCCGGCACTTACGCCGATCTGGTGGTACTCGATCGCGATCTCAAACTCAAAGCTGTATATATAGAAGGAGAAATCTGTGACCTCAATGATGCTTAAAGAAGCCATTTCCGCCGCCGAATGCGTCGCCCTGCAACTGGCCAGCGACACGGAACGCTACGCGGAACTGGGCCGCAAATTGAGGAGCACCTCGTTCTCGACCGCGCTGACCATCGCGCGCGGCAGCTCGGACCACGCCTGCAACTACGTCGCCTACCTGATCATGGCGCGCCTGGGCCGTGTCGTCGCCTCGCTGCCGATGTCGCTGGTGACCCTGAACAAGTCGCCGCTGGTGACGCGCGATACGCTGGCCATCTCGATTTCGCAATCGGGCCAGAGCCCGGACGTGGTCGAACCGATCCGCTATTTCCGCGACGGCGGCGCCACCACCGTGGCCCTGGTCAACGACATCGATTCGCCGCTGGCGCACGCCGCCGAATGGGCCATGCCCCTGCGCGCCGGCAAGGAACAAAGCGTCGCCGCGACGAAAAGCTTCATCACCAGCCTGGTCGCCGGTGCGCGCATGGTGGCCCAGTGGCAGAACGACCCCGAGCTGCAGGCGGGCCTGGAAGCGCTGCCCGAAGCGCTGCTCGCAGCGACCCGCGTCGACTGGTCTCCGGCGATTGACGTGCTGGCCCCGGCGCGCAACATCATGGTCGTGGGACGCGGCATCAGCTTTCCCGTGGCGCTGGAAGCGGCACTGAAATTCAAGGAAACCTCGGCCCTGCAGGCGGAAGCCTTCAGTGGCGCCGAAATCAAGCACGGCCCGATGGCCCTGATCGAAGACGGCTACCCGCTGCTCATTTTCGCCACGCGCGGCCCGACCCAGGCCGGCCTGCTGCAACTGGCCACGGAAATGCGCGGCCGCGGCGCCAAGGTCTTGCTGGCGGCGCCCGCCGACGTGGCCGAACGCGACCTGACCCTGCCCGTGGCGGCCACGCCGGATCTCGATCCGATCGTCGCCATCCAGTCCTTCTACGTGATGGCGGCAAAACTGTCGGCCGCGCGCGGCATGGACCCGGATGCGCCACGCCACCTGAGCAAGGTTACCAAGACTAACTAAGCAGTATCCGGCAGCTGCGCCCCCGGCACGGGGCGGGGCTGCCGGCAGCAGCACGAATATAAGCGACGGCAAGGGCATGTACCCGCGCCGCGGACTCATGGACATTGGAGCGCCACGCTCCAGGATAAAAATGACGATCAAGAGACTGTTGGCAGTGTTTGCCTGCGCGGGCCTGCTCGCGCCACAGGCATGGGCTGCCGAGAAAATCGAATTCTGGACCTTCAGCATGAAGCCCAAGTTCACGCCGTATTTCAATGCGGTGGTGGCGCGCTATGAGGCGCAGAATCCCGACGTCAGGATCGAATGGATCGACTTCCCGTGGGACGTCATCCAGACCAAGCTGGTCACGCGCATCGTGGCCGGCACGCCGCCCGCGCTGGTCAGCCTGAACGTGCCCTGGGCCGACGAATTTGCGCGCGACGGCTTGCTCACGCCCGTCGATGGCCTGATCGCGCCAGCGCGCGCCAGCTATATTCCCAGCGCTCTGGAAGACTTGCGCTTCAAGGGCCGCACCTACGGTTTTCCCATGTACAGCAATGTCGCGGTGATCGCCTTCAATACCGATATTTTCAAGCAGGCGGGCCTCACGCGCGGCCCTGCCAGCCTCGATGAACAGCTGGCGTTCGCGCGCCAGATCGCGCAACGCACGGGCAAGGCCGGCATCGCCCCTGCCCTGTCGAAGATCGACGGCCTGTTCATGCAGCAGGGCCTGGCCGTCATCACCGACAACCGCGCCGTCTTCAATTCGCCGCAGCACGTGGCGCTGGTGCAAAAACTGGCCGACACCTATAAAGTGGGCGGCCTGCTGAAAGAAAGCCTGTTCGCCGAAGATAACTTCCCGGCCGTGATCGACGCCTACAAGGGCGGCCGCCTGGGCATGCTGCTGGCGCCGCCCACGGCCATGCAGCGCATCCGTGGCGATGCGAAAGACATCTACGCCATCACCGACGTGGCGCCCGCGCCGCTGGGCCCCACCGGCATCGCCGACGGCGGCTGGCTGGTGCACTTCGCCATTCCGAAAGGCGTGCCGGCGCGCCTGCTGCCGTCGGTGGGCAAGTTCGCGCGCTTCCTGACGAACGACGCCAACCAGCTGGAATTCGCCAGGCAAGCCAGCGTCTTCCCCACCACCGTCAAGGCGGCGGCCGACCCGTTTTTTCTGTCCACGCCGCAAAACGCGGGCGCGGCCGAGAAAGCCGTCGCTGCCGGCGCCCTGTCGATGGGCCACTCGCGCACCCTGTACGTGGCCGGCATCGACGACTACGACGAATTGCGCCGCTCGCTGGTCAAAGCCGTCGAGGCGGGCGTGACGGGCAAGCAGGACGTGAAACAGGCGCTGGACCAGGCCGTCGCCATCTGGAACCGCAAGCTGGCCACCCTGCCGCGCCACTAAGGACAGCCATGAAACTCGCCCACCGCCACACTCTGCAAGCCTGGCTGTTTCTCGCCCCGGCCCTGCTGCTGCTGGCCGCCTTTTCCTTCTGGCCCGTCGGCTATGGCTCCGTGCTGGCGTTCACCGACTACAGCCTGATACGCGAGACGCGCTTCGTCGGCCTGGATAACTTCCGCTACATCTTCAACAACGAGATGTTCGTCTCGGGCCTGAAGAATTCGCTGATGTTTTTGCTGATGGTGCCCTTCGTGCAGGTGGGCGCCATCGTGCTGGCCGTACTGGTGAACAACCGCCTGCCCGGCATCCGTTTGTTCCGCGCCGCCTTCTACGTGCCCGTGGTGACCACCGTTTCCGTGGTCGGCATCATGTGGGGCTTCATGTTCCATGAACAGGGCGCCTTGAACTACGTGATGCTGACCCTGAAACTCGTGAACGCGCCCGTGGGCTGGCTGACGAACGACAGCCTGGCCCTGTTCGCCGTCATGTTCGTCACGCTGTGGCGCGGCCTGGGCTGGTACATGGTGATGTACCTGGCGGCGCTGCAGTCGATCCCGTCGGACATGCAGGAGGCTGCCATGCTCGATGGCGCCAACCGCTGGCAGCGCTTCTGGAAGATCACCGTGCCGATGCTGCGCCCGACCATCATGCTGTGCTCCATCCTGTCCGTGCTGGCGGCCCTGAAGGCTTACCAGGAAGTCGACGTGCTGACCCAGGGCGGGCCGATGAACTCCACCTTCACGGCGCTGTACTACGCCTACGACCAGGGCCTCAAGCACTTGAAACTGCCGCGCGCGCTGGCCGCCAGCTTCGTCGTCTCGCTGTTCTGCATCGGCATCGCCCTGCTGTGCCTGCGCTATTTGAAACCGAAGCACCGCTGACCATGAAAACCCGTTCCCGCCCTCTGAAAACCCGCCTGCAAATACTCGGCCACTATGCCGTGCTGTGCGCGATCGCCGTCGTCTGCGTCTTCCCGTTCTGGTGGACCTTGGTGACGGCTATTTCCACGCAAGGCAATATCTTCGCCTTCCCGCCCACCTTCTGGCCGAAAGCGCCGTCTTTTGAGAACTTCATCGAAGTGTTCCATGCGATCCCGATCTGGTCGTTCTTCAAGAACTCCGTGCTGATCGCCGTGTTGACCGTGTTCTGGAAACTGCTGCTGTGCTCTTTGGCCGCGTATCCGCTGGCGCGCCTGAAATTCCGTGGCCGCAAACTCGTGTTCGGCCTGATCCTGGCCACGCTGGTGCTGCCGTCGGAGGTGAACTTCCTCGTCAACTTCATCACCATCACGCAAATGAGCCTGGTCGACACCTACACGGGCGTGATCCTGCCCAACGTGGTGACGGCCGTGGCCATTTTGCTGCTCAAGCAGGCGTTCGAGGAAGTGCCGCAAGACCTGATCGACGCGGCGCGTGTCGATGGTGCCTCCGAGTGGGTCATCTTCAGCCGCATCATGCTGCCCCTGATCACGCCATGGCTGGCCACCGTCGGCATCCTGACGGCCGTCGAATCGTGGAATGAATACATCTGGCCCTCCATCGTCATGAGCAAACCCGATGAATTCCCCCTGTCGGTGGGCGTGCTGTATTTGCGCGGCACGTTTGGCAGCAGCACGCGCGTGATCGCCGCCGGCACCCTGATCACCATCGTGCCGACCCTGCTGGCATTCCTGTTTACCCAGCGCTTCTTCATGCGCGGCATGGACGGCGCAGTCAAATGAAAACGTCTCTCGATAAGGAAACCTCCATGCACGACCAGCGCACCAGCACCAGCAAACGCAGCCCGATCACCTGGGTGCCCACCCTGTACTTCGCCCAGGGCCTGCCGTACTACGCGGTGGCCCTGGTGGCCGGCCTGATGTTCAAGAGCATGGGCGTGCCGAACGACCAGATCGCCCGCTGGACGGGCCTGATCGGCTTTGCCTGGGTCTTCAAGTCGCTGTGGAGCCCCTTCCTGGAGCTGGCGTCGAGCAAGAAGACCATGGTGGTGCTGTTCCAGTTCCTCGGTGGCCTGAGCCTTGGCCTGATCGCGCTGGCGCTGCAAACGCCGCTGTGGTTCGCCGCCTGCATCGCCGTGCTGTTCGTCGCCGCGCTGGCGTCGTCGACGCACGACATCGTCTGCGACGGCCTGTACATCGCCAGCCTGTCGAACAAGCAGCAGGCAGCCTACGCGGGCTGGCAGGGCGCCTTCTTCAACGCGGGCAAATTCATCTCGCTGGGCGGCCTGGTGATCCTGGCCGGCTACCTGGAAAAAAATATCGGCGTCAAGCCTGCCTGGTCGGTGATTTTCCTGATCATCGGCGCCATGATGCTGTCGCTGGCCGCGTATCACCTGTGGGCGCTGCCGCAGGTACGCAATGCGGCCGTGACCGACAAGAGCGTGGCCGGCATCAGCAGCACCCTGTGGGACGTGCTGGTGGACTTCCTGAAAAAACCTGGCATCTGGGGCATGATCGCCTTCATCATCCTGTTCCGCGCCGGCGAGGCGCAAGTGCAGACCATCGGGCCGCTGTTCCTGCGTGAAGCGCGCGAGCTGGGCGGCCTGGGCCTGTCGACGACGGAAGTGGGCGCCGTGTACGGCACGGCCGGCACCGTGGCCTTTTTGCTGGGCAGCATAGGCGGCGGCTACTTCACGTCGTGGCTGGGCCTGAAGCGCGCCATGTTCTTCCTGATCCTGGCCATGAATTTGCCGAACCTGGTGTTCTACTACCTGAGCCACAGCATGCCCACCGATCTGACCCTGATCACGGCCGCGCTCAGCGTGGAAATGTTCGGCTATGGCTTCGGCTTCGTCGGCCTGATCCTGTTCATGATGCAGGTGGTCTCCGTCGGCAAGTACCAGACGGCCCACTACGCGTTCGCCACCGGCGTGATGCAGCTGGGCTTCGTGCTGTTCAAGATGATCAGCGGCGACATCCAGACGGCGCTCGGCTACAAGACCTTTTTCCTGTGGGTGCTGGTGTCGGCCGTGCCCGTGTTGATCCTGTCGCGCTTCATGCGCATCGGACCGAAGGTCCCCTCCGACCAAGCTGACACCGGCGCCACGTCCGCGCCGGCCAGCGCCAGCTAGAATAAAACCACCATATGGCACATATCGTTTTAAAGAATATCGTCAAGCTGTACGACGACAAGCACCCGGTCATCCACGGCATCGACCTCGATATCGGCGACGGCGAATTCGTCGTCTTCGTGGGGCCTTCAGGTTGCGGCAAATCGACCTTGCTGCGCATGATCGCCGGGCTGGAAGACATCACGGACGGCGAGCTGCATATCGGCGGCAAGCTGGCCAACGATATCGCGCCGGCCGAGCGGGGCCTGGCCATGGTCTTCCAGAGCTATGCCCTGTACCCGCATATGACGGTGTTCGAAAACATGGCGTTCGCCCTCAGCCTGGCCGGGCACAAGAAGGCGGAGGTGCGCGCCGCCGTCGAGCGCGCGGCCGAGATCCTGCAGATCACGCCTTTGCTCAAACGCAAACCGAAGGACCTGTCGGGCGGCCAGCGCCAGCGCGTGGCCATCGGCCGCGCCATCGTGCGCAAACCCAAGGTGTTCCTGTTCGACGAGCCGCTGTCGAACCTCGACGCCTCGCTGCGCGTGCAGATGCGCGTGGAGATTGCGCGCCTGCACCAGGAACTCAAAACCACCATGATCTACGTCACGCACGACCAGGTCGAGGCCATGACCCTGGGCGAGCGCATCGTCGTCTTCAACGGCGGGCGCATCGAGCAGGTGGGCAGTCCGCACGAGCTGTACAACCATCCCGGCAACCTGTTCGTGGCCGGCTTCCTGGGCGCGCCGAAGATGAACTTCATCGCTTGCGAGGCTGTCGCCTGCGGGCCCGGCACGGTGACCGTGCGCCTGCCCGGCGGCGCCGTGATCGAGGTCGAGGCGCACGGTGACGCCGTGGCGCCGGGCGAGCAGCTGACCCTGGGCGTGCGCGCTGAGCATGTCAGCCTGCAGCACAGGGAGACGGAGAACAACAACGTGATCGATGCCAGTGTCAGCCATGTCGAATACCTGGGCGACGTGGCCATCGTTTACGCCAGCATGCCAGGTGTGGCCGGGATGCTGGCCGAGATGCTGGCCGTCAAGCTGCCGGCCGAGGAAGGCATGCGCCGGGCGGGCGACGCCATGCGCCTGCATCTGCCGCCGCAGCGCTGCCTGCTGTTCGATGCCGCAGGGCAAGCACTGGCGCGCACGTTTGCCGCACCCGCTCAGCCGTTTATGTGACAATAGCCGCTCTGTATCATGCCGCTTCTGTTTGTCTTATGCAGGCAGACTGGCAGAAATGTATTTTTTCGAGCTTCCCTGCCCCTTTGCGAGGCTGCTGCGCGATGTTGCGGCTGCCACTGCAGGTGCGTATTTTTGTTATTGATTGAAGGATAACCCATGTCCCAATTCCGTCTTGCCCGTCTCAGCCTGATCCTGGCCGCCATCGGCCTGAACGTCCTGCCAACCCTGTCGCACGCGCAGGATGCCAAGCCAGCCGCTACCGCCGGTGCGCCCGCCGCCGTGCCCGCAGACACGGTACGTCCTGAAGTATTCAAACTGCTCGATCCGACCGCCGTAAAAGCCTCGATGGATGCAAAAAACTACGCCGACGTGCAAAGCCGCATCGACCAGGCCGCCGCCATTCCCGCCCTGACACCCTACGAATTGTTCGTGCTGAACCGCCTGCGCGTGGCGCTGGCCTCCACCACCAACAATGCGGCTATGGCCATGACGGCACTGGAAGCGGTGATCGAATCGGGCAAGCTGGACAAGAAAGCCCAGGGCGACTTCATCCAGGCGCTGGCCAACTACCACTACAACGCCAAGGATTATCCAAACGCCATCAAGTGGTTCACCCGTTACCAAACGGAAACAGGCGACGTGGCCACCGTGCGTCCCTACATCATCCGCGCCTACTACTTCAGCAACGATTTCGCGCGCGCGAAACAGGAACTGATGGCCGACCTGACGGCCAAGCAGCAGGCGGGCAAGACGCCGACCCTCGAAGAACTGCAATTGCTGGCCAATACGGGGTCGAAAAGCAAGGACCCGGCCACCTACCTGGTCGCCATGGAAAATCTGGTGCGCTACTACCCGTCGGATGATTACTGGAGCGATTTACTGAGCCGCACGCAAGGCAAGGCCGGCTATTCGGACCGCTTCGCGCTCGACGTGCTGCGCCTGCAATTCAAGGCCGTGGGCACCATGCCGCCGCAAGATTACAGCGACATGGCTGAAATCGCCTTGCAGAACGCCTTCCCGACGGAAGCGAAAAAAGTCCTCGACGCGGGCTTTGCCAAAGGCGTACTGGGCACAGGCGCGAATGCCGCCAAGCACAAGAAACTGCGCGACCAGGCCAACAAGGCTGCCGCCGACGATGCGAAAAGCATCGCCAGCGGCGAAGCCTCGGCCATGAAGAGCAAGGATGGCACGGGCTTGATCAACTTGGGTTACGCCTTCGTGACGATGGACCAGTTCGACAAGGGTATCGACCTGATCCAGAAAGGCATCGCCAAGGGCGGCCTGAAGCGTCCAGAAGACGCCAAGCTGCGTCTCGGCTATTCCTACGCCATGGCGGGCAAGAAAGACGACGCCATCAAGGTCCTGGAAACGGTCAAGGGCGGCGACGGCGTGGGCGACCTGGCCCGCTACTGGATCCTGTGGCTGAACCGTCCTGCCACGGCAGCGGCGGCACCGGCAGCAGCGGCGCAGTAATTCCTGCTCCCCGCAGCATGCGCGAAGCGGTTCCCGGCTCAGGCCGGGGCTGCTTTTTTTTCGACCTTTTTCATCCTTCCATGCCGCCAGCCACCGCCCCCGCACCTGTACCTGTACCTGTACCTGTACCTGTACCTGAACGATTGACCAGCCTGGACGCCTTCCGCGGCTGCGTGATCGTCACCATGATCTGGGTCAACTACCTGGCCGGCATGCCAAACATTGCCTTCTGGCTCGAACATGCGGGACCGCGCGCCGACGGCATCACCGTGCCCGACCTGGTCTTTCCCGGCTTTCTGTTCATGGTCGGCATGGCCATACCGCTGGCCTTGCAGCGCCATTGCGGCCACGTCACGCCAGCCTTGCTGGGGCGCCTGCTGTGGCGCTCCGCCAGCCTGATGCTGGCCGGCGTGGTGCTGGCGAATGCCTACCGCTACGATGCACAGGCGGCGCTGCTGCCGCAGGCCGTCTATTTCCTGCTGTTTTATATGGCAATGATGCTGCTGTGGCGCCAGGGCGCGGGCAAGCTGGAACTGGCCGCCGGCGGCGCGCTGATGCTGTTCCTGCTGGCGACGTTCCGCGGCGAATTGAATGCGGAATTTTCCAGCACCTGGCTGCAACCGTCATGGTGGGGCATCCTCGGCATGATAGGCTGGTCTTACCTGCTGTGCAGCCTGCTGTACCTGGCGTGCCGGGGCAGCGGCACGGCGCTGATGGGCATGTTTTCCCTGCTGCTCGTGCTGTACATGGGCGGCACGGCCGGCAGTCTGGATTTCCTGCCGGCTGGCGTGAACGCCATCGTCAACGTGCCGCAAGTGCTCGGTTCGACGGCGGCCAATGTGCTGGCCGGCACCCTGGTGGGCCAGCTCTTCCTGCGCGGCGCCGCCCTGAGCCATGGGCAGCGCATCCGTTTCATGGCGTGGTTCGCGCTGGGCCTGCTGGCGGCCGGCCTGCTGCTGCGGCCGTATCACCACATCAACAAGATCGCCGCGACGGAATCGTATACCCTGGTCTGCAGCGCCATCATCCTGGCCCTGTTCCTCATGTTTTACATCGTCATCGACGTCTGGCGCTGGCGCGCCTGGGCAGTGGTGCTGTTGCCCGCCGGTACCAATGCCCTGTTCGCCTACATCGTGCCCGACCTGTGGCAGCAACTGGCGGCCGTGCTGCACCTGCCGCGCTTCTGGTGGCCGTACCTGGCAACGGGCGGCGCGGCCGGCCTGTGGAATGCCGCCGCCGTCACCGCCCTGATGCTGCTCTTCACCGCCCTGGCCACGCGTTGCGGCCTGAAGCTGAAGTTCTAACGCTATACCTTGATGTAAATCTTGCGCTTGTCCATGGCGTAGGCGATCAGCCAGCACAGCAGCATGAAGCTGACGGCAAACAGCAGCGAGCCCACGCGCGCCGGCGCCCAACCCATAAACCACTGCTGGTACAGCCACTGGTACAGGTTGCCGCTGCCGATACGCACGGTAAACGCGATGATCACCAGCACTTCCGACACCAGGTAAATGAACAGGGTGTTCTTGCCAAAGACTTCAAAGAAATACGTCCAGCCCGTAATCTTGCGCACGTCGATGATGAACATCAGCAACGCCAGCAGCAGCAAGTCCAGGCCGATGCCCAGCATCACGTAAGAGCTGGTCCACAGCTTCTTGTTGATCGGGAACACCTCGTTCCAGCACAGGGCCACCGCCACGCAGATGACGCCGGCCACGGCCAGCTGAACCAGGCTGGAACGCAGCTGCGCCGGCGCCGCCTGGCGCAAGAAACTGCCCGCCAGATAACCGGCAATCACATTGACGACCGACGGCAAGGTGCCAAGAATACCTTCCGGATCGAAGGCGAGGCCTTCGCCGTGATACAGGTGGCTGTCGCCCAGCAAGAACAAATCCAGCCTGGCCGGCGCATTGCCGTGCAAGCTGTAGTCGCCCCAATACGCCAGGATGGCCCAGTAACCGAGCAAGGCGCAGGCGCAAAAGACCAGCGCGCCGCGCGTCTTCCAGTAATGCAAGATCAGGGCGGCGGCCAGGTAGCACACGGCGATGCGCTGCAGCACGCCGGGAATGCGCGTGTGCGACAGGGGCGACCAGGCAAACTGGCCCGCATCGTCAATCTTGAAGAAGGGGAACCAGTACAGCAGGAAGCCCAGTAAAAAGATCAGCGCGCTGCGCTTGCACAGCTTGGCCAGCACGGCGCCATGGCCCAGGTGCTCATATTTGCCCAGCGCAAAGGCCAGCGCATTGCCGACGACAAACAAAAAGCTGGGAAAGACCAGGTCCGTCAGCGTAAAACCATGCCATTCGGCATGCAGGAACGGCGCATACACGCTGCCCCAGTCACCGGGTGTATTGACGACGATCATCAGGGCCACGGTCAGGCCGCGCAGGACGTCGAGGGCGAGGTAGCGCTGGTTCATGGCTGCGCCCCTTTCAGGATGGGCGCCAGGGCCGTGCCCAGCACCTGCTGCGCATCGCCGCTCAATTCCCAGAACATGCCACCGCGCAAACCCTTGTCGCGGATATAGCGCACTTTATGGGCCACCGATTGCGCATCTTCATAGCTGATGAAGACGCCGCTGTCGCGGTTGTACAGATACGGTACTTGCGACGCGGCGTTCCAATGGCGCTGGAAGCCCCGCGCGCCCTTGCCGTCGACCAGATAACCTTGCTCCAGCAGATGCCGGTAAGTGAAGGTCGGCGTAGCGTCATTGCCGCTGGCCGCGCCCTGGCAAGGCTGGTACAGGCCATCGCCGCGGGGACCGGCGGCACACTGCTTCCAGCCATAGCCATAGAAGGGCACGCCCAGCACCAGCTTGGCGGCCGGCACGCCGGCGCGCAGGAAGCGCGTCACGGTGGCGTCCGCATGCAGCTGCTTGTCGCGCTGCGGGTCGGCGGGATCGGCATACAGGGGGGCCAGCTGGCCACTCTCGGCATCCCACACGCCGCGGTAGTCATACGTCATCAGGTTGATCCAGTCCAGCTGCGCCGCCAGGCGGACTATCCAGCCCGGCGCGGCGTCGCTGTCATCGCTCAGGCTGGCATGCGCGCCAGCGGCGATGGTGATCAGGTAATGGCGGCCGGCCGCCTGCTTACCGGCCTGGTCGAAGGCGCTGCGCAGTTCGCTAACCAGGCGCACATAGTTTTCCTTGTCGCCGCCGCGGTGGCAGACCTTGCCTTCGATACAGGGAATGCCCCCTGTGGCCGGATGTTCCCAGTCGATATCGACCCCATCGAGGCCATGCCGGCGCACCATGTCCAGCGCAGAAGCGATGAACGCCTGGCGCGCGGCCGGCGTGGCGGCCACGTCCGAAAAGCGGTTCGACCAGATCCAGCCGCCCACCGACAGCAAGACGCGCAGCCGTGGATGACTTTGCTTGAGCGCTTTGAGCTTGCGCAAGTTGTCGGCATCGGCTTGCGGCGCCGGCAGCACGATGCTGCCATTGGCCGGCCGGGACGGCTGGCCCTGCGCATCGAGGCAGGCGCTCACGCCGCCGCCCTCGGGTGCGGGATTGCCATGTTCGCCATCCCAGCAGATATCGGCGAACGCGTACTGGATCAAACTGACATTGCCAGCGCGAATATTGTGCTCGTTAACGGGAAAATCGGCCGATTTCCAGCCGGGATAATAGGCCACCACTTCCGGCGCGAAGGCCCGCGCGGCAGGCGCGGCGGAGGCGGCCAGCGGCAGCGCGCAGGCGCAGCAAGCCAGCATTGCATGTAATGTCATCGGAGCTATCCCACCATATAAAAAAACCATCTTGCAATAAAAAAATGGCGGAGCCAGTTGCGCTCCGCCATTGTCATGCCATCCCGGGTGTCCGCCGGGAGGCATCAACCAAGTAAAACGTCTTACATCTTGCCACGCAGGCCAAAGAATACCTGGCGGCCATTCTTGTAGAACGCGCGCGGCTGGTCTTTGGTCGACGCATACGACTTCAACAGCGGATCGTTCAAGTCCTTGCCTTCCAGCGACAGGGTCAGGAACTCGTTGATGTTGTAGTTGATGGAAGCCGAAACGGTGCCGACGTCATCCTGGTAAATGGCGCTCTTGCGATCGAGGCCGTTCAGGAAGGCGGAACGGAAGCTGTAGTTCAGGCGCGCGCTCCATTTGGCGTTTTCAAAGAAGCCCGACAGGTTGTACGAGTTCTTCGACGTGCCGACCATATCGCAGTTGCCTTCATCGGCGCAAGCCGATTTTGGCGCCGCTTGCGTTTCCTTGCCGTCAGCATAGGTGTAGTTGGCGCTGAAGCCGAAACCATTGCTCAGATCCTGGGTGTACTGCAGTTCCACGCCACGCACGCGCGCCTTGGTATTGATGGCGGCGCTCATGTTGTAGTCCGTTACGCGACCGAGAGTTGCGTTGTAGAACTGCGTCACCGACGAACCGTAGGTGACATACGAAGCCAGTTTCATCTGATACAGGTTCACCGCGATCAGCGACTTCGGCATGAAGTACCATTCCACGCCCGCATCGACGTTGTTCGACATGATCGGCTTCAGGTTCGGATTGCCGCCGGAACCGGACATCGTCAAGTCGTTCAGGCTCAAGGCACCCAGGGCACCAAAGTCAGGACGCGCCATGGTGCGGCTGGCCGCGCCGCGCAGCACGACATTCTTCGCCAGGTCCGTGCGCAAGTTCACGCTCGGCAGGAAGTTGTTGTAGGTATTCGAGCTGAGGGTCGGTTTCCACACGTCGTTCGGCGATGCATTGGCCACATCGATCTGGGTCTTGACATAACGCACGCCGAAGTTACCTTGCACGTCGGCAAAGTTCAGGTCACCCATGACGTAGGCGGCATTGGCCTTTTCCGTCATCTGGAATTCGCTCTGGTAAGCATGCTTGCTGAACGTCGCGTACTTGTCGCCCCACTCCTTCATCGAGGAACCGCTGAAGGTCCAGGGGTTCTGCAGCACGTTAGGCAACGGACTGGTCGGATAGCTCGTCAAGCCTTTCGGCACATTTTCCAGCAGGCCGGCGGCCTCCGGATAGGCACCTGCGAGCCAGGTCAGGGAACGGTCATGCTTGGCGGTGCGCAGGCCAAAACGTATGGTGGGCACGGCATCCCATACGGTGCTGTAGGCGCCGTCGACCTGGCCATAGTTTTCCTTGTCGCGCGTGGTGACATCCGTTGCCCAACCGGAGAAGAACGGGGCGCCGGTGCGCGGATTCAACGTCGCAGCATTGTCGATGACGACATTGGCCGGCGCATCGATGCCATGCGTGGTCAGACTGCTGCCCGAATAGGCCAGCCAGCCTTCATACGCGTAGTCGCGGGCATGGCCCGTGCCGCGCGTGGTACCAACCTGGCCAGTAAACTTCAGGTTGGCGTTGGCGCGGTACTTGAAGTTAAAGTCGACAAATTTCGAATCGCTGTAAGAGCCTGGACGGGCAATGATGTCTTGCACCGAAGCGCCCATGGCCGAACAGTCGGCGACCGGGCACTTCGACGGGAAGGCGATCGACGTAATCGTGTTGCCCTTGAGCGTGTACGACGACGGGATGGCGCCGCCCACGTTGCTCCAGTTATTCGACAGGACTTGATACGGCGCCAGCATAAAGTTGGTATTGACGTTGTCCGCATCGAGGCGAGTATAGAAACCGTTGACGTTGAAGCTCAGGTCGTTCGACACCTTGTATTCGATGTCCAGCGAGCCGCCCTTGCGCTCGCGCTTTTGCTCGAACAGCGAGGAACCCGTCAGGAGGGAAAGGTACTTGCCCTCGATGCCAGGATTGGCGGCAATCCAGGCTTTTGCAATCGAGTTGTCGAGTTTTTCCCACCACAGGAATTCCTGGCCCTGACGACGCAAGGTGCGTTTCTCATCAAACACCTGCAGCAAGATACCCAGGTCGTTGGCTTCGTTTTTCCAGTTGATCAAGCCGCTGACTTGCGCATCGGTTTTCTTGGACGATTCCGTGTAAGCGCCTTCGATCGAACCCATCAGTGTCAAATTCTTCTTGAAACTCAAGGGCTTGCGGGTTTCGATATTGACATTACCGGCGGCGCCGCCTTCGATCAGGTCCGCTTGCGAGCTCTTGTGCACAGTCACGCGGCCGATCAGTTCGGACGGGAACATGGAGTAGCTGACGCTGCGGCCGCCGCCCGTGATATTCGAGATATACCAATCGCCGCTCGACACGGTGTGGCCGTTAAGAGTGGTCAAGGTCAGGTTCGATGGCGTGCCTTTCAGGCTGACGCGGTCATTGTCGCCAAAGCCACCTTCGGAGCCGCCCGCCGTGGCGACGGACACGCCAGGGATACGCTGCAGCGAATCGGCAACGCTCTTGTCCGGCATCTTGCCCACGTCTTCAGCCGTGATGACTTCGACCAGGGAGTCGGAATTACGCTTTTGATTGAGCGACTGGGCCATTGCGGCGCGTACGCCGGTTACCACCACAACACTTGAATCCGGCTGTACTGCTTCCTGCGCCTGGGCGGCAAAACTCGCACCCAGTACCATCAACCCCACGGCTGCCGCGATAGGCGTCAGGCGCGTTACACCGCTAGCTGTCAAATTGCGTTTCATGTACTCCCCCTTGATTTAGGCTCCAGGATTGGACCCTTTTCATTTTTAACGTAGGTCTTCTTTCCAGCCCGCCCACTCTCGCCGGCATGCTGCAGACCCTTCGGTACAACCACTTACAAAACCAATTCAACGCCAATATACTACTATCCAATACCAGAACACTACCAGTTGCGACTTTTTTTTTATAACGTTGTTTGAATCACACAGACCACTTCAGTTGAATCAAGCCGTAGCCCGTATGAGCGAGGTAAATAGCAGCGAGGCCAGGCATAAATTGCCGGCCTGATAATTCAAATTGGTTTTATAACGGTCTTTTTTGGTATTATCCAGCGACACAAAACAGATACAGAGCGCGTCTGCAACGCGCCGTAACGGAGACCCTCAGCGTATGACAACCCTGGCTCACATCATGCAAGGCCTGGGGCAGACGAGTAGCCTGCCCCTGTACCAGCAACTGCAGCGCGCGCTGCGCGAAGCGATCGACAAGCGCATCCTTGGCCCCGAGGAAGCCCTGCCGGCCGAGCGCCAGCTGGCCAGCGACCTGTCCGTCTCGCGCATCACCGTGCGCAAGGCCATCGATGGCCTCGTCAACGAGGGCTTGCTGGTGCGGCGCCCCGGCTCGGGCAATTTCATCAATACGCGCATCGAGAAGAATTTCGCCAAGCTGACCTCGTTTTCCGAGGACATGCGCGCGCGCGGGCGCACGCCCCGCAGCGTATGGCTCAAGCGCGCAGAGGGCACCGTCACGCCGGAAGAGGCCTTGCGCCTGCGGCTGTCGCCGGGCGCGCCCGTGTACCGCTTCCACCGCATCCGCTATGCGGACGAGATACCGATGTGCCTGGAGTACGCGACCATCGTCGCCAGCTGCCTGCCGGCGCTCGACGCCGTCGACGTGTCCATGTATGACGCGCTGGAACAGGCAGGCAACCGGCCCGTGCGCGCCTTGCAGCGCCTCAGCGCCTTGTTGTTGACGGGGGAACAAGCCAGCCTGCTGCAGGCGCAGGAAGGCGACGCGGGCTTGTCGGTGGAAAGACTGGGCTTTTTGCGCGATGGCCGCGCCGTGGAATTTTGCCGCTCCTACTTCCGCGGCGATATGTATGACTTCGTGGCCGAATTAAGTACCAATTAATACCAGCCGCCCGAATTTCTCAATACCAGATAACACCACTTATTGCAGTGCAATATATATACCGGCAACGCGCCGATATATGCACGGCCATGGTGCAATCATCGGCGGCGATTATGTGGCTGCGCGAGGAGAATATAAAAAAAGGGCGCATAACGCGGTTTTGCGCATTGCAGCAAAACGTGCCGTTATGCGTCAGGCAGCGGGCACCGCGCGGCGGCCCAGGCACAGAAAAATCACGCCCAGCGCCACGCACAGCCAGCCGAACAGCGGCCCCAGCCATCCCGCCCAGGTGGAGACTGACGGATGCGCCGGCAACGGCGCCAGCAAGGTGCTGCCCGGCATGCTGCTGCTGGCCCGCTCCGCCAGTACCCGTCCATACGCATCGCTGACCGTCAGCACGCCCTCACGCGCCGCGCGCAGCACCGCGTAGCCGTTTTCCACGCCGCGCACCACGGTCATGCGCGCGCCCATCCAGGCGTCAAACTGGAAATCCCAGGCCGGCACCAGCATCGTTTGCGCCCCGGCTTTACCATATGCCAGCCCCAGCGGCGCGAAATGCATGTCCTTGCAAATGGCCAGGCCCATGGCCTGCCCCGCCACCGGCTGCACGGCATACGCGCTGCCAGCAAGAAAATCGCGCTCGGGCGGCGCCAGATGATGTTTTTGATAGCTGACAGGCGCGGCGCCATCGGGAGAAAACAGCCAGGCCAGGTTGCGCCGGCCGGCAGCGTCGTGCACGCCGATGCCCACGGTGATCCACACGCCCGCACTGCGCGCCAGCGCCTGGAAGCGCTGCCCCACGGCGTCCGCCTGCGCGGGCGCCAGCACGGCTATCTTTTCCGGCAACAGCACCAGCCTGGCGCCCTGCCCGGCCAGCTCTTCGACGTGGCGCGCATACTGGTCCCAGATGGCTTGCGCGCGCGCCAGCGGCGTGGCCGGACCGATAAAGTCATCGATGGCCACCAGCCCCGCCAGCGGCCCGCCGGATTCAGGCGCGCCCTGCACGCGCCAGGCGCCACCCGCCCACGCCACCACCAGCAGCAGTGCGGTGGCGCCCGCCACTGGCGCATACGCGCGCCCACCGGCCAGCAGCAAAGCCAGCGCCGAGGGCAGCAGGCACAGCAAAAACAGCAGGCCAGGTACGCCCGCCAGGGCAGCCAACTGCAATATGGCAACATTGTCCGCTTGCGAATACGCGAGGCTGCCCCAGTTTCCGTCTGGCAGCAAAGCCGCCATCAGCGTATCGATGGCGACCCACAGCACGGGATAGGCCAGCACCGTCCAGCCGGAGCGGTAGCGCAGCACGAGGCGCCGCGTCGCCAGCACGACAATCAGCCACAACAGTGCCTTGACGAGGATCACGGCCAGCACGGCCGGCAAGGGCATGAGCAGGCGGAAATAGGCAAAGTTGGATGACAGGCCCAGCATGGCGGCCAGGAACGTCATCCAGGCGGCATCGCGGCGCGACGAGCGCAGGGCCAGCCACAGCACGGGCAACGGCGCGCACCAGGCCAGCCAGCCCAGCGGCTGCGGCCCCAGCACCCAGTACAGGGGCAGGCCCGCCGCCAGCGCGGCGGCGGTTTGCAACAGGCGCTGGCGCAGCGCGGTGGCGCCGGCAGTCGGCGCAGACAAGGTTGGGAACATGCTCAGGCTTTCAAGGGGAGCCAGATTTCCACGCCGCCGATGCCGCTGGCAGGATCGAAATGCTGGTCGTAGCGTTCAAAATCGGGCGCGTCGGCCACTTCCAGCCCGGACTGTGGCAGCCACTCGTTCCACAGCGTATGCCAGGTGACGCGGATGGTGGAAATATGCCCGCGGTGGTGAAACACGGCATAGCGTTGCGGCGCGATGCGCAGCCGCGTCCAGCCGTCGGGGGCCTGGGAAAAGTCGCTCACCGGCATGGCGCACAGGTAATCGAAATTGCCCGCATCGTCATTGTTGCAGCACACGCCATACACCAGCTGGCCGGGCGCCACATGGGGCAGGAAGCGCTGCCACAGGGCGGGAATGCCGGCAGACGTTTCCGCCCGATACCGTTCGACCAGGCCCGCCACCAGCAAGGCGGGCCCCTGCTCGAAACGCGGTGCTTCCAGGGGCACGCCAGGCGCCACGTCCATTTTGATGGCCCCCACCAGCGCGAGGTTGGCCACATGGCGCTGGGCCCGCACTCTTTCCGGCGTCATCTGGAACTGTTCGCGGAAAGCCCGTGTAAATGCTTCGTGGGAACTGTAGCCAGCCTGCAGCGCAACACTGAGAATGTCTTGCGCACCCTGCGCCAGCACGAGGGCGGCCTCGCTGAGCCGGCGCGCCCGCACATAACGCATCACTGAGTGGCCCGTGGCCAGGCCAAACGCGCGCGTCATGTGGCACGGCGAGGCGCCGCCCACCTGGGCGATATCACCGAGCGAGATATTCTGCGCGTAATGCGATTCGATATACCAGAGTGCCTTGGCCAGATAGTGCATGAACGCTTCCCATTGAACGAGCAGCGACTGTAGCATTTTCAGCGGGTCGTGACTTGACCGGAATTGCGCAATACCGGGCGAGCGGAACACCTGACAAAGCCGTAGCGAGCGGCAGTGATTTGTGGCTGAGAAGCGCAACCGTACTCTGTATGGGGGCGCCGAGCCGGTGAGCATCGCCGGCCGCAAAGCGCGACGCGATGGATGGCGTGCAGGGTGCAGATATCGCCGCGTTTGAGGCAGAGTGCCCACGCTACGCCGTCCCGCCGTGGCGGGCTTTGCGCCAGATCAAATGAAACGGGCCTTACTTTTCTTCGGGGGGCGGCAGGAAGCAGGCTTCGACGATCTGCAGGTCGTTATCCTTGGCGAATTCGCGCACGAAGTGAAACGCCATCGGCTCGATCTCGCGCAGCTTGGTGTTGACCACCACCGACTTGACGCCATTGACGACGGTCGGACGCACGTAGGGCGAATACTGGAGGTGCGCATTGCGCCCGCCACCCTCGGGATTGAAACAGGACATCACTCCACAAAGGCGCTCGGCCCAATCGCTGGGTCGGAATTGCTTGCCATTGCTGGTGAGACCAAGGATGAAGAACTCGTCTGAGAGTTCCCCTGTTTTTTGAGATAACTCGGCCATGTGGCTTGTCGGGACTGGATTGCGTGAATGGCCCCGGCGGGTAAGCCGGGCTGGTAATTCAACTACGTTTGCTGCGGTAAGCCAGTATTATATCTTATAGAAGACTTGGGTTCTACCTCGATCTGCCCTGACGCTGCAAACAGGGGCCGGCACGCGTAACGCGCCAGCCCCTATTTTAACCTTGTTCCACGCGCAAGGCGCATGGATGGCGCGTGTGCGCCCGCATCAGCCGAGGAAAACGGCGCCCGACATCAACAGCAGCAGCAGCATCCATAGCAGCAAGGCGCGCCAGACCAGGCCGACCGTGCTCTGCAAGGCGCGCGCGCCAGGCTCTTCGCCGGGCAGGATATCGCTTTCGCTGTCGCTGTCATCGACGGCCAGGTCGGGGGTCACCAGCACACGGGCCGCTGTTTCCGCTGGCGTGCCCAGGCGCACACCCATGGCGCCGCCGCCGGCCGTCAGGATGATGCCGATGGCCTCGTCCTGCCAGCGCTGGGCGAAATTGCGCCAGGCGTAGATGGCATCCTCGAAATTGCCGACCACGGCAAACGCCACGGCCGTCAGGCGCACGGGGATCCAGTCGATCCAGTAAAAGGCGCGCGCGGCGAACTGGCCGAACGCTTCATTGCGCATGTGCTCGGGCTCGTTCCAGGCGCGCGCCAGATATTCGGCCACGCGGTACATCACGGCACAGGCAGGACCCAGCGGCATCAGGAACCAGAAAAAGACGCCGAATACATTGCGATGCGTGGTGATCAGGGCTTTTTCCACGGCGATGCGGGCGATTTCGCTCGCTTCCATGCCCACCGTGTCGAGTTTGGTCCAGTCGGCCAGCAAGGTACGCGCGGTCGCTTCGTCGCCAGCGCTCAGGGCCAGCTGGATCGAGGTGAAGTAGTGGCTGTAATGGCGAAAGCCCAGGGTCAGGTAGACGATGAGGACGTTCCAGGCAAAGGCCAGCAGGGTCAGCTGATAATGCTGCAAGAGCCAGTACACGCCTGCCGTCGGCAGCATCAGCACGCCGATCATGAGGAACCAGCCCATGCGGCCATGGTTGGCATGGCCGGCATTGAACCAGGTCTCCATGCGCATTGCCAGGCTCTTGATTTCGGCGTAGATCGGATTGTCCGCGCGCAAAGGTTTGAGCTGCTCGATCAGCAATGCGCAAAGTATGGAGAGAAATGTCATCAAACGTCCTTTTTGTCTTTTTCAGCAATACCGCAATGCCCGCTACGATAGCGCAGTGCCGTGCTGGAATCAAACTTATTACGTGCGGGGCACCATTTTACGCGCGCAAGAGGTGAAACAGATTGCGCAGCATGCCAGCCGTGGCGCCCCAAATGTAGAAGCGCTCGTACGGCATGGCGTAGAACGAGCGCCGCCCGCCGGGCAATTCCACCGACAGGCGCTGGTGGTTCAGGCCATCCATCAGGAAAGCCAGCGGCACTTCGAAGATTTCCGCCACTTCGGACGGGTCGGCGCGCAGCGCGAACGGCGGCGTCACCAGACCCACCACGGGCGTGACCTGGTAGCCGGTGCCCGTCAGGTAGTCGGGCAGGCGGCCCAGCACTTCGATGTGCTCCCGCGCCAGGCCGACTTCTTCCTGCGTTTCGCGCAGGGCCGTGGCGATGGGCGACGCATCGAAGGCTTCGCTGCGCCCGCCGGGAAAGCTGACCTGGCCCGCATGGCTGCTCAGATGGTCCGTGCGCATGGTCAGCAAGATGGTCAAGCCCTGCGGTCGTTGTACCAGTGGAATGAGCACGGCGGCGCGCACGGGCACGGCGCGGGCGGAGAGGAAATCCTGGGTAATCTCGGGTTGCCAGTCGGGCTGTTCGGCCAGGCGCTGGCGCAGCCAGTCCGGCGTCAGGCGCACGGCGTCCAGCGCCGCCTCGCCGGCGATCGAATCGATGGCTAGTTGTTTTGGATCAAATGCGATGGTGGCCATGGCAGCTTGTCCCATTAGTAATTCAGAATAAAAAAAGGGGCACCAATACGGCACCCCTTTTCCCAACGCAGACGCTGATATTACGCGCTTGCTTTCGCCACAACGCGGCGATTTGGCAATTTTTCTTTGATACGCGCCGATTTACCCGAACGCTCACGCAGATAGTACAGCTTGGCGCGGCGAACATCACCACGGCGTTTCACTTCGATCGAAGCGATCAGCGGCGAGTACAGTTGGAACGTACGCTCGACGCCTTCGCCGGACGAGATCTTGCGAACGATGAAGTTCGAGTTCAGGCCACGGTTACGACGGGAGATAACGACGCCTTCGTAAGCCTGGGCGCGCTTGCGCGTACCTTCGACTACGTTGACGCTGACGATAACGGTATCGCCTGGTGCGAATTCAGGAATGGTTTTACCCAGACGAGCAATTTCTTCCTGCTCTAATTGTTGAATCAAGTCCATTTTATAACTCCGAAAACCATCATGCCGGCGCACTGTGGATAGCAAGTATCCGCCCGGTAGAGGATGGGTAACACAATTTGGGCAACATGCCCGGCACTACTGGCCACCCTGCCCGCCATCCGGAGACGGCTTACAGGCTGGCCAAGAATTTTTCGTCGGTCTTGCTGAGCAAGCCGGCGGCGCGTGCACTGACCAGCAGGTCAGGTCGCTTCGTCGCGGTCGCTTCCAGCATGCGCTGGCGGCGCCACTTGACGATCTCGGCATGATTGCCACCCATCAAGACGGGCGGCACGGCCATGCCTTCATATGTTTCCGGCCGCGTGTAGTGCGGCGAATCGAGCAAGCCATTGACGAAGCTATCCTCGATGGCCGATGCCTCGGTGTTCAAGACACCCGGCAACAGCCGGATCACCGCATCCATCAGCGCCATGGCAGGCAATTCACCGCCCGACAGGACAAAGTCGCCGACGCTGATTTCTTCGTCGACGCAACGGTCCAGCAAACGCTGGTCCACGGCTTCATAGCGGCCACACAGGATCACCAAACCAGGTTCGGCTTTCAGCTGCGTAACGCGCTCGTGCGTCAGCGCACGGCCTTGCGGCGACATGAACACCACGCGGGGCGCCGCCAGGCCGAGATCGGTCTGGCGTTGCTTCGCGGCATTAATTGTCGCTTCGAGGGGACGCGCCATCATCACCATGCCAGGGCCGCCGCCATACGGGCGGTCATCCACGGTACGGTGATTGTCGGTGGTGAAATCACGGGGATTCCACAGCGACAAGCCACATTTCCCCTGCTCGAAGGCGCGCCGGGTCACACCCGACTGCGTCAGCGCGGCAAACATTTCCGGGAACAGGGTCACGACATCAAATTGCATCGTTCACCATCCTGCCATGTTTGCCTGGCGCAAAATTATGCGCAGGCGGTTTAATAATCGAGGCCCCAGTCGACCGTGATCTTGTTGGCGGTCTTGTCAACGTTAATGACAAACTGACCAACAAACGGGATCAGGCGCTCAGGCGCCTTTTCAACGGTCTCATCGGCAGTGGCCACGGGCGTAACGCGCAAGATCGACTGCGGACCATTGCTCATCATGTCGTGCACTGTGCCGAGGCACTCGCCTTGCAAATTCTCGACTGTCAGTCCGATCAGATCGGACCAATAAAATTCATCGGCCGTCAGCGTCGGGAAATGGCTACGCGGAATTTGCACAGAGACGCCTTTCAGCGCTTCTGCGGCATCCCGCCCGACCACACCCACCAGCTGGGCCACGACGTCGCCGCCGTGTAACTTCGCTTGCCTGACTTCAACATCATGCAAGGTCGGTTTATCAAACCACCAGGTTTTAACGCTTAATAATGCATCCGCGTCGTCGGAGAAAGGAGTGATCCTGACCCCGCCAGCAATGCCATAAGCACCGGAGACATAGCCTACCTGTACCAGGTCATCGGGGACTTTCACCCCGGATGCAGTCTTGACCGTCAAACCAGTGATCTAATTAAGCTGCTGCTTTGTTGTTGCTGGCAACCAGGCGAGCAACGGTTGGCGACAATTGTGCGCCAACGCCTTGCCAGTAGGCCAGACGGTCTGCGGTGATACGCAGTGGAACTTCGCCACCTTGCGCCATCGGGTTGTAAAAACCGATACGCTCAATGAAGCGACCATCGCGGCGATTGCGCGAATCAGTAGCGACGATGTTGAAGAACGGGCGCTTCTTGGCGCCTCCACGAGCTAAACGAATAACGACCATAATATTTCCAAAAAGTGTGCTGAGGCGGAAAAAGCCGCAAATTATAGCGCGCTTTACCGCCAGGCAGCAAGCGTTATGATGACGGGCGTGTAATTTGGGCTAATCAAACATTATGACCAGTCATGGCCGAAGACGCAATAGGCGTCTGCGCCTATCGTGCCGGCCATGGCTGGAAATCACGCCAAATCATTGTATAAACGCCACAGGAAAGTGCTATCGTTGTGCGAGACAATGGCCGATACTGGCAATCTTTACCGATGAGCAACTCTGGAGTCCCATGACCACCGCTACCATTTTGCAACAGTCGCACAAGAACAAGGCCTTTACTACCTTGCTGGCCTTCCTGCTGGGCATGCTGGGCGCGCACCGCTTCTATCTGCACGGCGCCAAAGACCGCTGGGGCTGGCTGCACCTGGCCGCCCTGCCCGTCACCGTGCTACTGCACCAGCTGCTTCCCGGGGCCGACTGGTTTTACCAGATATTGCCGCTGACCCTGTCCGCCCTGGTCGGCTTCTTGGAAGCCCTGGTGCTGGGCTTGATGCCGGACGAGAAGTGGGACGCGCACTACAACGCCGCCTCCGGCCGCCTGTCGGACACGGGCTGGCCCCTGGCCGTGGTGCTGGTCGCTACCTTGATGCTAGGCGCAGGCGTGCTGATCGCCACCATGGCCCGTTTGTTCGACTTGCTGTACACAGGCGGCGCCTACGGTTAATTTCCATATGGAAATGCCATCATTTCCCGCGCACCGCGCGCACATGTAAGTGTTGGTAAGCAATCATGATTTCCCCCTATACTGCATTCACAATGCCGACATTACTGGCACATTCCACACCCCTAGGAGAAGATCATGATTCGTCGCCCACTCATCCTCGCAGTCGCCATCACGGCCCTGTTCAGCAGCTCCGCCTTCGCGCAAAACCTGTCGCCGAAGGCGCAATACGCCTACGATACGAAACAAGCGAGCACGCGCTATGCGGACGACAAGAAATTGTGCGCGGAAGAAAGCAGCTCGAAAGCCCGCATGCAATGCCTGCGCGACGCCAAGGGTGAATACGACCAGGCCATCATCAATGCCAAGGCCGCACAGAAAGCGGGCAATTCCTACGCCAGCCAGCCTTCCAAGCAGCCACAACACCAGATCTGCGCCGATTGCGGCAAGGTGCTGGCAGTCAATGTCGCCGAGAAAGCCGGTGAAGGCGGTGCGCTGGGCATGATAGGCGGCGGCGTGGCCGGCGCCCTGCTGGGCCGCCAGGTGGGCGGCGGACGCGGCAAGGACCTGGCCACCCTGGCCGGCGCCGCTGGCGGCGCGTATGCCGGCAAGCAAGTCGAAGGCCACATGAAAAATGCCAAGACCTGGACCGTCACCGTGCAATATGAAACGGGCGCCAAGGCTGACTTCGCGTTTGACCAGGATCCTGGGCTGGCCGCTGGCGACTTGGTACGCAATTCCGGTAATGGTATTGCCAGAAGGTAAGCTTCTGAAACAGAAAAAAGCGCTGGAGATCACTCTCCAGCGCTTTTTTTTCGTTGAGCCGGCTTGCGCCGGCCAAGTTTCAACTTAAAACTGCTCTTCCGACAAGGCCATCACGCCGGCACTGCCGTCGATGATGGTGGCGCGCAAGCCCGGCGCTTGCGACAGGATGTGGTCGGCAAAGAAGCGTGCCGTGGCGATTTTTGCCTTGTAGAACGCCGCGTCGCCGCTGCCTTCTCCCAGCCGTTGCTGCGCCACCACGGCCGCGCGCGCCATTTGCCAGCCGCCCAGCACGATGCCGGCCAGCTTCAGATACGGCACGCTGCCCGCAAACACGGCCTTGATGTCCGTCTTCATGTTGGCCACCACATACTCCACCACCGCTTCTAGCGCGGCGCTGCCTTCGGCCAGGTGGCGCTGCATGGCCTGGAAGTCGGCGCCAGAGAGCTCGCCCAGCTGGGCTTCCGTGGCGCGCACCTGGGCAATGATGGCTTTCGCCACGGCGCCGCCGTCGCGCACCGTCTTGCGGCCCACCAGGTCGTTCGCCTGGATGGCCGTCGTGCCTTCGTAAATGGTGAGAATCTTGGCGTCGCGGTAATGCTGGGCAGCACCTGTTTCTTCAATAAAACCCATGCCGCCATGCACTTGCACGCCGTCGCGCGTGACATCTTGCGACATTTCCGTGGCCCAACCCTTGATGACGGGCACCAGGTATTCATAGGTGGCCAGGCTTTCCGCGCGCACGTCGGCCTCCGGATGGTGGTGCGCCACGTCGCTGATGGCCGCGCCCACGTAGGCCAGCGCGCGCGCCGCCTCCGTCTGCGAGCGCATCGACATCAGCATGCGGCGCACGTCCGGGTGGTGGATGATGGACACGGGGCCGGGCGAGCCGGCCAGGTCGCGCGACTGCACGCGGTCCTTGGCGAACGCCACCGCCTGCTGGTAGGCGCGCTCGGCCAGGCCGATGCCCTGCAAGCCCACGCCGAAGCGGGCCGCATTCATCATGATGAACATGTATTCGAGGCCGCGGTTTTCCTCGCCCACCAGGGTGCCGATGGCGCCGCCGTGGTCGCCGAATTGCAGCACGGCCGTCGGGCTGGCCTTGATGCCCAGCTTGTGCTCGATCGACACGCAATGCGCGTCGTTGCGCTCGCCCAGGCTGCCGTCAAGATTGACGAGGAATTTCGGCACGATGAACAGCGAAATGCCTTTCACGCCAGCGGGCGCGTCCGGCGTGCGGGCCAGCACCAGGTGGACGATGTTTTCCGCCATATCGTGTTCGCCATACGTGATGAAAATCTTCGTGCCGAAGACTTTATACGTGCCGTCGCCCTGCGGCACGGCGCGCGTGCGCACGGCGGCCAGGTCGGAACCGGCTTGCGGCTCGGTCAGGTTCATGGTACCCGTCCACTTGCCCGACACCAGGTTTCCCAGGTAGACCGCCTTTTGCTCATCACTGCCGGCCGTCAGCAGCGCTTCGATGGCGCCGTCCGACAGCAGGGCAACCAGGGCGAAGGAGATGCTGGCCGAGTTGAGCATTTCGATGCAGGGCGTCGCCAGCAGCTTGGGCAAGCCCTGGCCGCCGAATTGCGTCGGATGCTGCACGCCCTGCCAGCCCGCTTCGCCATACGCCTTGAAGGCTTCCTTGAAGCCTTTCGACGTCGTCACTTGCCCGTCGTGCCAGAAACTCGGTTCCTTGTCGCTGGGCCAGTTCAGGGGGGCCACCACGGCGCCGCAGAATTTGGCGTTCTCTTCCAGCACGGCTTCGGCCGTGTCGGGCGTGGCGTCTTCGCAGCCAGGCAAAGTATGGATTTCGGCCAGGCCGGCCAGTTCGTTCATGACGAACAACATATCTTTCAGCGGGGCTTGATAGCTCATCTATTTCTCCAAGAAAAAAGCCACGCGCGGCTCGCCGTGTGGGGCGGGCCGGCGTGGCTTTGTCAGTAACAAAACCGGAAGGGGTTTAATTAACCCAGTTCTTTGACCAGTTGCGGCACGATCTCGAACAGATCGCCCACGATGCCGTAGTCGGCCACGGCAAAGATCGGCGCTTCCGGATCCTTGTTGATCGCGACGATGGTTTTCGAGTCTTTCATGCCGGCCAGATGCTGGATCGCACCCGAGATACCGACGGCGATGTACAGCGATGGCGCGACGATCTTGCCCGTCTGGCCCACTTGCCAGTCGTTCGGCACGAAGCCGGCATCGACGGCGGCGCGCGAAGCACCCATGGCAGCGCCCAGCTTGTCGGCCAGCGGTTCCAGGATGTGGAAGTTCTCGGCCGAACCCATGCCACGGCCGCCGGACACGATGATTTTCGCGGCGGTCAGTTCAGGACGGTCGGACTTGGCCAGCTCGCGGCCCACGAAGGCCGATTTGCCGGCGTCGGCAACGGCGGCGACGGTTTCGGTGGCAGCCGAACCGCCGGTGGCGGCAGCGGCGTCGAAACCGGTGGTGCGCACGGTGATGACCTTGACCTTGTCGCCAGATTGCACGGTGGCAATCGCGTTACCGGCGTAGATCGGGCGCTCGAAGGTGTCAGGCGAGTCGACCTTGGTGATTTCCGAGATTTGCGCCACGTCCAGCTTGGCAGCCACGCGCGGCAGGATGTTCTTGCCGTAGGCGGTGGCTGGCGCCAGGATGTGGCTGTAGTTGCCGGCGATGGCCAGTACTTGCTCGGCCACGTTTTCGGCCAGGCCGTCGGCGAAGTATGGCGCGTCGGCCACGATGACTTTCGTCACGCCGGCGATTTGCGCGGCGGCAGCGGCGGCAGCCGAGGCGTTCGAACCTGCGACGAGCACGTGCACGTCGCCGCCGCACTGGGCAGCTGCGGTCACGGTGTGGTGGGTGCTGCCCTTTAAGGTAGCGTTGTCGTGTTCAGCAATAACTAATGCGACCATGATATGTCCTGTAATTGTTCTGGGTAGACGGCAAAGCCGCTTAGATGACTTTGGCTTCGGTACGCAGCTTGGCGACCAGCGTGGCGACGTCCGGCACCTTGATGCCGGCCGAGCGCTTGGCTGGCTCGACGACTTTCAGGGTTTTCAGGCGTGGCGCGACATCGACGCCCAGGTCTTCCGGCTTGACGGTCTCGAGCGGCTTTTTCTTGGCCTTCATGATGTTCGGCAAGGTCACATAGCGTGGCTCGTTCAAACGCAAATCGGTGGTGATGATCGCTGGCAAGGTCAATGCCAGGGTTTCCAGGCCGCCGTCGACTTCGCGCGTGACGGTGACTTTGCCGTCTTCCAGCACGACTTTCGAGGCGAACGTGGCTTGCGGCCAACCCAGCAGGGCTGCCAGCATCTGGCCGGTCTGGTTGCTGTCGTCATCGATGGCTTGCTTGCCCAGGATAATCAGTTGCGGCTGCTCTTTCTCGGCCAGGGCTTTCACCAGCTTGGCCACGGCCAGCGGTTCCAGTTCGGTCGTCGTTTCCACCAGGATGCCGCGGTCGGCGCCGATGGCCATGGCGGTGCGCAGGGTTTCCTGGCACTGCGTCACGCCGCAGGAGATGGCGACCACTTCCGTGACCTTGCCGGCTTCTTTCAGGCGCATCGCTTCTTCCAGCGCGATCTCATCGAAAGGGTTCATCGACATTTTGACGTTGGCGGTATCGACGCCAGTGCCGTCACTCTTGACGCGGACTTTGACGTTATAGTCGACCACGCGTTTGACGGGTACCAAGACTTTCATAGCTATGCCTTTGGGAAATTATAAAAATGACGGATCAAGTGCTGATTGTGCGTTCGATTATAAGAGAAATTTGAATCCTGAACCGAATTTAAGCACGATCGTGCGATTTTTTGTTAGAGCAATCCATCTAAACTGTCCAGCTTCGGGGATTTCAGGGGAGTCTGCCGCTACGCTGCAGGGCAGCAAAAGGGCGTGAAAATGACGCAAAAGTGATGCAGCACGGCAAGGTATCAAGCCGGCCGCGCCACGGCTGCCCCGGCTGGCAGAATTATTTGCGTTGCATCAGGAAGACGAATTCGGTACCAGTCTGCACATGCGACAGCAGGGCATTGCCCGTTTGCTTGGCGAAAGCCTGGAAGTCGCGCACGGAACCGGGATCGGTTGCCATGATGCGCAGCACTTCCCCGCTCTGCAGCTCTGACAAAGCTTTTTTCGCCTTCAGAATCGGCAACGGGCAATTCAAGCCGCGCGCGTCGAGTTCTTTGTGAAATTCCATAATCTCGGTATCAAGTAGTGTGTCGCTCATCATCAATATCCCACCATTGTTTTGTTGTACTGATTTTCGACATACTACTCTAAATCAGGGGCATTGACGCGCTGCACCAAAATAGTTCATCGGCTGTTGTGGGGTCACAACGGGATTCCAAATGAAATAACGGCCCGCAAACATCGTCTGCGGGCCGTTCTCAAGGGGCTATGGGGCGCAAACCCCGCATTCCCTCTAGCTTACGCCTGTGTCGCGCGTTCGCCGACCCAGGCCGGCACGCCCGCCAGGGCGTTCGCCAGACCACTCGGATCGGTACCGCCCGCTTGCGCCATATCGGGGCGTCCGCCGCCTTTTCCGCCCACTTGCTGTGCAACGAAGTTCACCAGTTCGCCCGCTTTGACCTTGGAAGTCGCGTCCGCCGTGACGCCGGCGATCAGGCTGACCTTGCCGTCCGTCACGCTGGCCAGCACGATGGCAGCCGTCTTCAGCTTGTCCTTCAGCTTGTCCATGGTTTCGCGCAGACGGGCCACGTCGGCGCCATCGAGCACGGCGGCGAGCACCTTGATGCCGTTCACATCGACGGCTTGCGTGACCAGTTCATCGCCCTGGCCGGAAGCCAGTTTCGATTTCAGCGCGGCCAGTTCCTTCTCCAGCGCCTTCACATGGTCCTGCACCTGTCCGATACGGGCAATCAGCTCTTCCGGCTGCGCCTTCAGCGCTTGCGCTGCTTCGACCAGGCGGCGGTTGATGGTTTGCACCAGCGCCAGCGCGCCCTCGCCCGTCACCGCTTCCACGCGGCGAATGCCGGCGGCCACGCCGCTTTCGGCGATGATCTTGAACAGACCGATATCGCCCGTGCGCTGCACGTGGACGCCGCCGCACAGCTCTTTCGAGCTGCCGATGTCGAGCACGCGCACTTCGTCGCCGTATTTCTCGCCGAACAGGGCCATCGCGCCATGCTTGACGGCATCGTCAAACGACATCAAATGGGCCTGCGTGGCGCGGTTTTCCAGGATCTCTTTATTGACGATGGTTTCCACGGCGACGATCTGTTCCGCCGTCATCGGCGCATGGTGGCTGAAGTCGAAACGGGTTTTGTCCGGATCGACCAGCGAGCCCTTTTGCGCCACGTGGCTGCCCAGCACTTCGCGCAAGGCCTTGTGCATCAAGTGCGTGGCCGAGTGGTTGCGGATGGTGCGCGCGCGCTTGGCCGTGTCGACCTCGGCCGAGACGGCGTCGCCCACCTTCAGCACGCCGGATGCGAGCACGCCGTGGTGGCCGAACACGTCCGCCTGGATTTTCAGCGTGTCGCTGACGGCAAAGCTGCCCGCGCCCGAGGCGATCACGCCCTGGTCGCCCACCTGGCCGCCCGATTCCGCGTAGAACGGCGTGGTGTCGAGCACAGCGATGCCATCCTGGCCGGCTTTCAGTTCCTGCACGGGCGTGCCGGCCGCGTACAGCGCGATGACCTTGCTGCTGAACGTCAATTGATCGTAGCCGACGAATTTGTTTTTCTCACCCGTGTACTCGACCTTGCTGTCCTTGTGCGTCTTGCCGCCCTTGCGCGACAGTTCCTGGCTTTCCTTCAGGGCCGCGTCGTAGCCCACTTGGTCGAACGTAATATTGCGTTCGCGGCAAATGTCGGCCGTCAGGTCCGGCGGGAAGCCATACGTTTCGTACAAAGTAAAAGCGGTGGCGCCGTCGATGCCCGTGGCATCCTTGGCCAGCTGCGCTTCCAGCACTTTCATGCCCGTTTCCAGGGTTTCGCCGAAACGCTCTTCCTCGGCTTTGAGCATGTTGGCGACGTTGTCTTTCGCTTCTTCCAGCTCAGGATAGGCGCCGCCCATCTCGATGGCCAGGTCCGCCACCAGCTTGTAGAAGAACGGTTTCGTCTGGCCCAGCTTGTGGCCATGGCGCAAGGCGCGGCGGATGATGCGGCGCAAGACATACGCGCGGCCTTCGCTGCCCGGGATGATGCCGTCGACGATCATGAAGGCGGCGGCGCGGATGTGGTCGGCGATCACGCGCAGCGACTTGTTTTCCAGGTCCGTGGCGCCCGTTTCGCGCGCGGCGGCGCGAATCAAATGCTGGAATAGGTCGATTTCATAGTTCGAATGCACGTGCTGCAGCACGGCGGCCAGGCGCTCCATGCCCATGCCCGTGTCGACGCACGGCTTCGGCAACTTGTGCATGACACCCGCTTCGTCGCGGTTGAACTGCATGAACACCAGGTTCCAGATTTCAATGAAGCGGTCGCCATCTTCGTCCGGCGAACCCGGCGGGCCGCCAGGAATGTCGGCGCCGTGGTCGTAGAAGATTTCCGTGCACGGACCGCATGGGCCAGTATCAGCCATCTGCCAGAAATTGTCCGAGGCGTAGCGCGCACCCTTGTTGTCGCCGATGCGGATGATGCGCTCGGTTGGCACGCCGATTTCTTTCGCCCAGATATCGTACGCTTCGTCATCTTCGATGTACACGGTGACCGTCAGCTTGTCGGCCGGCAAGCCGTATACCTTGGTCAGCAATTCCCACGCGTATTGAATCGCATCGCGCTTGAAATAGTCGCCAAAGCTGAAGTTGCCCAGCATTTCAAAGAAAGTATGGTGGCGCGCCGTGTAGCCCACGTTTTCCAGGTCGTTGTGCTTGCCGCCGGCGCGCACGCAGCGCTGCACGGAAGTGGCACGCGTGTACGGACGGCTGTCCGTGCCCGTAAACACATCCTTGAATTGCACCATGCCGCTGTTCGTCAACAGCAAGGTCGGATCGTTGCCTGGCACCAGGGAGCTGGAACGGACGATGGAATGGCCCTTGGATTCGAAAAATTTGAGGAACTTGTCGCGGATTTCAGATGATTTCATGTTTTTTTGGCAAAAAGTGGCGGCAGCTTTAAAGGGAAGATTATACGTGATATGGGGTGCGGCAATGACGGCTGGCCAGGGCATTGTTGCGCCCGTGCCAACACGGAGGGCTGGCCCGCTCAGGCCGGGTCGTGGCCGCTGGCGCAGGCGTGCACGGTGCTGGCAACTGCCGCCGCAACGTCAGGGGCGGCGCTGGCAGCGGCATTGCAGTCGGCGCAGCGGCCGTACAGGGTCAATTCGTGGCGCTCGACGACAAAGCCTTGCGGCGCCATGCGCTTCAAGTCGCCCGGGCAATCATGCACGTCGAACACGCGCTGGCAGGTGGTGCACTGGAAATGGTGGTGGTGGTGATTGGCAGCCGTGTTCGACTCATAGCGCGGGTTTTCGCCCGGCAAGGTCACCACGTGCACTTTTTCCTCCAGCACCAGCGACTTCAAGTTGCGGTAAACGGTGGCAATGCCCAGCTGCGTCACCTGCAAGCTGGCCTGTTCGAGGATTTCCTGCGCCGACAGGGGGCGCTGGGCCGACTCGATGGCGGCTTGAATAGCGGTTTTTTGACGTGTTGTGCGTTCCATAGCCGACAGAATACACCATCCGCCTTCTTCCACCGCCCGGAAAAACTGTCACGCAGTAATGATAATGGGTTATCATTATCATCTTCGGGCAGTCACCCCATCCGGCAAGCGCCTGCCCAAACCCCGCCAACACCGATAGCCGATAAAGGAATTCTTGCCCATGTCCGTCCGCCCTCAACAACCAACTCCCCTCGCGCTGGCCATCATGCTGGCCTTTGCCGCCCCTGCCAGCGCCCTGGCGCAGCAGGCCGCCACCTTGCCAGCCGTCACCGTTTCGGCCAGCGCCCTGGCGCTGGGCAGCGACGACATGAGCACACCCGTCACCGTGCTGGAAGGCGAAGCACTGGTGCTGGCAAGGGCTGCGACCCTGGGCGAGACCCTGGCGGGACAACCCGGCATCACCGCCAGCCATTTCGGCGCCGGCGCCAGCCGTCCCATCATCCGCGGCATGGATGGCCCGCGCGTCAAAGTGCTGTCCGATGGTGCCGAAGTGCAGGATGCCTCGACCATCAGCCCCGACCATGCTGTCGCGGCCGAGCCGATGCTGTCGGAACAGATTGAAGTCTTGCGCGGCCCGTCCGCGCTGGCCTACGGCGGCGGCGCCGTAGGTGGCGTGGTCAATGTGATCGACAAGAAAATCCCCACGCGCGTGCCGGCGAAAGGCTTTGAAGGCAGCGCGGAAGTGCGCGCCAACTCGGCCGCGCGCGAAAAGGCGGGCGCCTTTGAAGTCACTGGCGGCTCCGGCAACATCGCCTTCCACGCCGAAGGCGTCAAGCGCGACGCGAAAGAATACAAGGTCGGCAGCGGCTGGGAAGGCGGCTCCAAGGTGGCCGGCAGCTACAACAAGACGGACACGGGCAGCGTGGGCGTGTCGTGGGTGGGTCAACGCGGCTTCCTGGGCCTGGCCTTCACCAGCCAGCATGCGCAATACGGCTTGCCGGGCCACAACCACGAATTCGAGAGCTGCCACCCGCACGGCGCGCACCTGCATTGCGGCGGCCACGACGGCCACGACCACGGTGCTGAAGACGAACATGACCACGAGCACGAAAATGGCGCCGTGCCCTACGTGAAGCTGAAAAGCGAGCGCTGGGATGTGCGCGGCGAATTGCGCGATCCCGTGCCCGGCTTCGCCAAGCTGCGCCTGCGCGCCGCATTCACCGATTACAAGCACGACGAAATCGAAGGCACGCAAATTGCCACCACGTTCAAGAACAAGGGCCACGATGCGCGCCTGGAAATGGAGCACCATCCCGTCTTCGGCTGGCGCGGCGTGGTCGGCCTGCAAACGTCGAAGCGCGATTTCTCCGCCTTGGGCGAGGAAGCGTATGTGGCGCCGACGGTAACGAAGAAGCACGCGGCTTTCCTGGTGGAAGAATACAAGCTCGACCAATGGCGCTTCGAGGCGGGCTTGCGCCACGAATGGCAAGACATCACCGTCGACAGCGCCACCTTGCAGGACCGCAGCGCCAAGGGCACATCCGTCTCGCTGGGCGCCGTGTGGAAATTCGCGCCCCAGTATTCGCTCGGTTCGACCATTTCCCGCACGCACCGTTTGCCCAGCGCCGAGGAACTGTATGCGCACGGCGTGCACATGGCCACGGCCACGTATGAGCTGGGCAATCAAAACCTGGGCAAGGAAACGTCGAACAATATCGACTTGACCTTGCGCAAATATGCGGGCGCCACGACCTTTTCGGCCAGCGCCTACCGCAACAAGGTGGACAACTACATCTTCGGCTCCACGCTGGACAGCCACGAAGGCTTCCAGCTGATCCAGTACGCCCAGCGCGACGCCACGTTCACGGGCGTGGAAGGGCAAGTGCGCCAGCAATTGACCCCCATGTTCGGCGCCAGCGTGTTCGGCGACTACGTGCGGGCCAAGCTGGCCGACGGTGGCGGCAACTTGCCGCGCATCCCCGCCCAGCGTATCGGCGTGAAGCTTGACGCCAACTGGCAGGCATGGAGCGGCGTGGCCGAGTTCTACCGCGTGGGCAAACAGGACAAGGTCGCCGCGTTTGAAACGGCAACCCCGGGCTACAACATGCTGAACCTGTCCGCCAACTACGACACGCGCATCGGCACCACGCCGGCCCAGTTCTACATCAAGGCGAATAACCTGACGAATGAGCTGGCGTACAGCCATACCTCGTTCATCAAGAATGCAGCGCCTTTGATGGGGCGCAATGTCACCGTCGGCATGCGCGTGACGTTCTAAGCTGTTTGAAACGTAGGTCGGCTTAGCGCGCAAGCGCGTAAGCCGACAACACCAATAACGTCAACAATGTTGTCGGATTACGCGGGGCTTTGCCCCGCTAATCCGACCTACGCCATGGATGGAATAATATCGATCCGGTCCGTGCAAAAGCCGTCCACGCCCCAGGCCAGCAGCTCGCTGGCCCGTTCCGGGGTGTTGACGGTGTAGCAGAACAGACCGTATCCAGCCGCCTTGACCTCTCTCGCCAGTTCCGGCGTCAGCTGCTGGTGGTCGCAATGGATCGCCACCACGTCCAGTTCCTTCGCCATGCGTGCCCAGTCTTCCGGTAGTTGTTCGACCAGCCAGCCGCGCGCCAGTTCCGGCACCGCCTGGCGCGCCGCTTCCAGTGCGGCGATGCTGAAAGACGAGAGCAGCGGCAATAATTCTCCTGCAGCAAATTCCTTCGCGAAATAATCGCGCGTGGCACGCGCCACCGCCGCGCCCGTGGCCACGTCAACGCCGGGCGCCGGCTTGATTTCGATATTCATCCAGATGCGCTGCGCCTTGCAATACGCCACCACGGCGTCAAACGTGGGCACGCCCTCGCCCGCGAAAGCGGGGCCGAACCAGGCGCCCGCTTCCATCGCGCCCAGCTGCGTGGCCGTGTAATCGTTGACAGGGCCGCTGCCGGCCACCGTGCGGCCCAGCTCGGGATCGTGCACGACGACGAGCACGCCGTCGGCCGCCAGCATGACGTCGAATTCCACGGCACGGTAGCCGAAAGCCAGGCCGCAGCGCAGGGCGGCCAGGGTGTTTTCAGGCGCCAGGGTGCCGCCACCGCGGTGCGCCAGGGTGCGTGGATAGGGCCACATGGTGTTCCTTTATCATGATGAAATTGTCGGTCAGGAGGTCTTGCCATCATCGCGTGCAGGCGCCGCGATGTAAAGGACGCGATCAGGCGATTGGCGCCACATCCGCACGGTTTCGTCGCAACCGCGTTGCGCCCGCGTGCAGAGCCGCCCATAATTGCCGCATTGCCAACCCGAGCGTCCACCTGAAAGCAATCCCGCATGCACACTACCGACGCAGCCCCCCGCAAGACGGGCTTTCCCTACCGCCGCCTGCTGGGCGATGCCCGCTATGCGCTGCTGCTCAATGTCTTATGTGCCCTCTTCATCACCTTCGTGCTGAGCGGTGGACAAAGCTTCTGGCTCAACCTGCTTGCGTCCATGTGCATCGGCAGCATCGCCTTCCTGCTCATCGACGGCATCCGCCTGGCGTGCTGGGGCGAACAGCGGCGCGTCCCATTGCGGCCCTTCACTGCTCTCATCATCGTCAGCGCCGCCGTGGCGCAAGTCGGCGGCACCATGCTGTTCGGCTGGCTGGCCAATATCGACGTTCCCGCGCCCGTTTCCATGTCGCCACGCAATGTCGGCATGACGGTGTTCACACTGGCGGCGGCGGGAGCGGCCATCCTGTTCTTCGGCAGCCGCGAAAAAATTGCCCGCCTGCAAATGGAAGCAGCGCAGGAAAAGGCCCGCGCCGAATCCGTGGCGCGCCAAGCCATGCAAGCGCAACTGCAACTGCTGCAGGCGCAGATCGAGCCGCACATGCTATTCAACACCTTGGCCAATCTGCAGGGCCTGATCAGCTTTGACCCGGACCGCGCCCAGTTGCTGCTCGATCAATTGATCCAGTATTTGCGCACCACCCTCTCTTCCTCGCGCGCCGGGTCCACCACCCTGAAACAGGAGTTTTCCCTGATGCAAGCCTACCTGGGCCTGATGTCCACCCGCATGGGCGCGCGCCTGCGCTTTACGCTGGACCTGCCCGAGGCTTTGCGCGATATCAAAGTGCCGCCCATGCTGCTGCAGCCGCTGGTGGAAAACGCCATCCAGCACGGCCTGGAAGCGAAGATCGAAGGCGGCCATATCCACGTGCAGGCGTCCATGGACGGCGGCGTACTGATCCTGACGGTTGCCGACGATGGCCTGGGTCTCGATCATCCGGGCCAGACCAAGGGCACGCACCTGGGCGTGGCGAATATCCGCGAACGCCTGCGCGGCATGCATGGCGATGCCGCCAGCCTGTCGCTGGCCGCCAACCATCCGGCAGGCGTCGTCGCCCGCCTGACACTCCCCCTTCCACCCACCATCACGAGCCCCCTCGCATGAGCCACCACATCCCGCGCGCCCTGATCGCCGAAGACGAACCCATCCTTGCCGCCGCCCTCGCGCACGCCTTGCAGCGGCTATGGCCGGAACTCGCCATTGTCGCCACCTGCCCCAACGGCGTGGAAGCCTTGCGGCAAGGCCTGGCACTGCAGCCCGACATCCTCTTTCTCGACATCAAGATGCCAGGCAAGACGGGCCTGGAAGCGGCCGAGGAGCTGGCAGAACAGTGGCCCGACGGCGTGCCTTTCCCCCACATCGTGTTCGTCACGGCCTACGATGAATACGCGCTGGCCGCCTTCGAGCACGCGGCCGCCGATTATGTGCTAAAACCCGTCAACGATGCACGCCTGGGCAAGACGGTGGAACGCCTGCAGCAGCGCTTGCGCGACAGCAGCGTTGGCAACGGCAACGGTACAACATCAGCAACCCCAGCGGCAGGGGCAGGGACAGCCACCACGACGGCACCCTTGGCGACGACGGCAACGGCGTCCGCCAGCGACGACAACCTGGCCCGCCTGCTGAGCCAGCTGCAAGCCATGCTGCCACCGGCGCCGCGCCTGCAAATGATACGGGCCGCCGTCGGCAACAGCGTACGCATGATCGCCCTGGCCGACGTCGTGTATTTCGAAGCGCTGGACAAATACATCAACGTCGTGTGCCAGGACAGCGAAGCATTGATACGCACGAGCCTGAAGGAGCTGCTGCCCCAGCTGGACCCGCAACAATTCTGGCAAATCCACCGGGGCACCATCGTCAACGCCAGCGCCATCGCCACGGCCGTGCGCGACGAGGCCGGCAAGCTGTCGCTGACCCTGCGCCAGCATCCGGCGCAATTGCGCGTCAGTCCGCTATATGCCCATCTGTTCCGCCAGATGTAAGCTAGTGCATCTGGTGCTTCAGGTCCGATAATTCATCGTGCACCTTGAGCACGGCGCTCTTCATTTCCGGCGTCACGCTGGACGCCGTGCCGCAGGCCCGCTTGGCGCGGTCGCCCAAGGATTCCATCTGCTCGACCGCCTGGCGGATGCGCGCATCGTCTTGCGTGTCGATGGCTTGCCGCACGGCGCTCTTTTGCTGGTCCAGCTGGTTGATGCAATCCTTCAAATCCATCGGCATGCCCAGCTGTTTGCCGCACAGCTGGGCCGCCTGGCCGATCGCGTGTTCGATGGCGCCAAAGCGCCGTGCCACTTCCTTTACCTGCATCATGATGTGTCCTCCCATGCTATCTGGAGTTGGATCGTCAGGCCGATCCAGGGTTCCCCACCGCCCGCCACGGCATTGAAATTTCCATGAGGCACTTTTTTTGTAAGCGCTTGTGACATTTTAGATAATAATCAAATGCCTCGGATACATTGGCGTACCTGAACCACCACGCCCTCCATGACTTCGTTGCCCATCCTGCCCCGCCGCGCGCCCGGCCTGCTGCTGATCATCCTGCTGCACGCGGGGCTGGCCTATGTCATCCTGCAGTCGCGGCCCCGCCTTGCCTCTGACGAGAACCTGCCGCAAGGTCCGGCCATCGCCTGGCTGCGCCACACGCTCCCGGCGCCGCCCAAGCCCCTGCCGTTGCCCTTGCCCAGCATCAAACCAGCCGCCGCGCGCCCGCCACGTCTGCCGAGTTTGCCCATCCTGGCGCCCGTCAGCCGCCCCGTGCCCGCCCCCAGCGTCGAGCAGGTGCCGGCGCCGACAGCGCCGGAAGCGATCACGGCGCCGCCAGCGCCCAGCGCGGCCGACATCCTGGCGCAAGCCAAACGCGACGTGGGCAAGATCGACAGGGAGTTGCGCAAGGAATTCCCGCAGCGGGGAGAGCAAAAACTGGACGACACGGGCTTCAAACGCATGCAGCAAGGCTTTGCCGAGGCCTACGCGGCCGTGCCGCCGAAATGGTATGAAGCATCAAAAATCGAGGAAGTGGGCGCGAATGCGGCCAGGGGCAGCCGCACCTACAAGATCACCAGCGCGCTGGGCACCTTGTGCGTGACCACGCGCGCGGGCAAGCAGGGGGAAACGATGATCGGCATGTGCCCCAAATAGCCGCCTCAGCCCACCGCTTCGCGCGCCCCCAGCGGCTGCAGATGGCGCAAGCGCAAGGCGATCAGCACGCCGCCGCCCAGGCACAGGCCCAGCATGATGATGACGCCCGTCCAGCCGTCGAAGCCCCACATCATGCCCGAGGCGGAACCGATCAGGCTCGACCCCAGGTAATAGAACAGCAGATAGAAGGCCGAAGCCAGCGCCTGCGGCGCGCGCGCGCGGCGGCTGACCCAGCTGCTGGCGATCGAATGCGAGGCAAAGAAGCCGAAGGTGGCCAGCGCCATGCCGATGACGATCAGCGGCAGGGAATCGAACAGGGTCAATACAATGCCCGACAGCATCACCGACAGCATGATCCACAGCACGCCCCGGCGCCCCAGGCGGTCCACCAGGCGTCCCGCCCAGACGGAACTGAAGATGCCGATCAGGTACAAAAAGGCCAGCAAGCCGACCGTGCTCTGGCGCAAGCCAAATGGCGCGGCCAGCAGGCGGTAGCCGATGTAGTTGTACAGGCTGACAAAACAGCCCATCAGCACGAAAGCCAGGCAGAACAGCCATGGCAAGCCCCGGTCGGAAAAATGCTGGCGGATGGCGTGCGGCAAGGCATTCCAGCCACGGGTACTAGGCACGAAATTTTTCGATGCGGGCAGGCTGCGCCAGAATTCCGCCGCCGCCAGCACGCCTGCCACGCCCAGCACGCCCAGGGCCCAGCGCCACGAGAGGAAATCGCTGAGCATGGAAGCGATCAGGCGCCCCGACATGCCGCCAAAGGCGCTGCCGGCAATATACAGCCCCATCGACAGGCCCAGCGACGGCCCCTCGATTTCCTCGCCCAAGTAGGCCATGGCCACGGCCGGCATGCCGCCCAGGGCAATGCCCAGCGCGGCGCGGATCGCCAGCAATTGCGCGTAATCCTGCGCGAAGGCGGACAAAATCGTCAAAATAGCGGCGGAAAACATCGACGCCACCATCAGCGGTTTACGGCCGATGCGGTCCGAGACGGCGCTCAGCAGCACCAAGGAAATGGCCAGCAAGCCACTCGACACGGACAGGGACCAGCTGCTTTGCGCCGGCGTCAGGTGGAACTGCTGCGACAACAGCGGGAACAGGGGCTGGATGCAATACAGCAAGCTGAAGGTGGAAAAGCCGCCGAAGAACAGGGCGCGGTTGCTGCGCTTGAATTCGATGGACCCCTTGGCGATGGCCGAACGGGGAGCGGGAGCGGGAGCAGAAACCGGGATGGCGGATGGGGCAGCGGGGGCAAAGGCAAGCGATGAATCAGACATGGCCGTGTTTCGGAAAGGAAGCGAGTCTTCATGTTAGGATTGCCAACTCATATCGTCCAATATATATTCAAGGCCCAACTCATACTTTTAAAATATTACTCATATGGAACTGCGCCATCTGCGTTACTTCGTCGCTGTCGCCGAAGAGCTGCACTTCACGCGCGCGGCCGAGCGCCTGCACATCGGCCAGCCGCCGCTAAGCCAGCAAATCCAGGCGCTGGAAGCGGAACTGGGCGCGCAGTTGTTCGAGCGCAACAAGCGCTCCGTGCGCCTGACGCAGGCGGGCACGCTCTTCCTCGACGATGCGCGGCGCATCCTGGCCCTGTCGGAACAGGCGGCCGTGACGGCGCGCCGGGCGCAGCGGGGCGAAGCGGGCGAATTGCGCATCGGTTTTACGTTTTCCACGCCGTTTACGCCCTATTTCGCCACCGTCATCAACCGCTATCGCCAGCAATTCCCGCACGTCACATTGACCCTGCATGAAATGGCGACCTTGCATCAACTGGAAGCGATCAGTGGGCGAACGATGGACCTGGGTTTCGTGCGGCCGCCGGAAACGACGTATCCGGACGACATCCGCCTGACGCAATTGCGGCAAGACCCGCTGTTCCTCGTGCTGCCCGTCGCCCACGCGCTGGCGGCAAAACAGGCCATTGCCATTGCCGACATGGCGGGCGAAGGTTTTGTGATGTACCCCAAGGATGCGGGCACGGGGATTTATCCGCAGATCTTCCGTCTGTGCAAGGCGGCCGGCTTCGTGCCCCAGGTGACGCAGGAAGCGGGCGAAGCGTCGACCATCATCGGCCTGGTGGCGGCCGGCTGCGGCATTTCCGTGCTGCCCGCCTCGTTCGACCGCATCCGCATGGATGGCGTGTGCTACCGTCCCATCGCCGACCCGCAGGCGACCACCAGTCTGTTATTGGCACAAAGGGAAGAAGAGACGTCGCCGCTGGTGGCGGCGTTTGTCAAACTGGCCGAGGCAGCGGCGCTGGAAGGGGGAGCGTAGGTCGGATTAGCGGTGGCGAAGCCGCCGCGTAATCCGACACCAGCGTGTCACGAATAATCCGCGTCCAGCTCCGAACCCGCGTAGTTTTCCAGGTCCTCGAACAGGCTTTTCATGCTGGCCCGCGTGAGGATTTTATGCACGACGGTGCAGCTGCGTCGGTAGGATTCTATGCGGTCGAGCAACACCGGGTGATGCTGCACGGGCACCTTGGCCACCAGGGCGGCCCAGCCTTCCTCGAAGTCGGGCTTGTTCTTGCGCACGGAACGCACGAAGCGTTCAAACTCCTTTTGACCCGTGCGCGCCATGATGCGTCCGCCGCCTTCGATGGCAAAGATGATGGCCACGGCAATGACGCCCTCGGCATTCAGGTCGCTGTCGCTGACGGGGCCGTTGTCATGGTGGCGGCGCAGCCAGCTGGCCAGACGCACGACGGCTTGCACTTCCTTGCGCTGTTGCAACTGCAGCGCATACTTTTCATAGCCGGCCCAGTTCTGGTTCGGGTCGGCCTGGCAAATATCGATGAACAGCTCGCGCAGGCGGCGCTGCAAGTAGACGGGGTCCTGGTCGTATTCACCGACGAGGGCGTCTTCCGGCAGCTGCGACAATTCCTTGATCAGGCGAAAGCCCACCTGGAACGCGTGCTCGGCGCCGTGCTCGACGAGGAAATCGAGGGCGGCCTGGTCGCCTTCATGCATGACGGCATGCTCCAGGCCCAAGGACACGCCGCCCACCGTCAGGAACAGCGCTTTCTGGATGCCGTCGGCCGTGCGCTCATTCGTGAACTTCTCGGCCACCATGGCCGTGATGCCCGTCAACTCGTCGGCCAGATCCAGCGCCGCATCCTCGCGCAGGTCGTTCGGCAACAGCTTGATGGCGCGCACCAGGCGCGGAAGATTCTCTACAACAATTGCTGGCAGCATTAGACGTTCCCTGCTTTCATTACGAGAAAATACCGGTGCCCAGGCTGCGGCGCGTGCTGGAACGCGGCGCGCTGCGCGTGCTCGGCACTTGCTTGCGCAGGCGGTACAGCAATTCCTTGGTACTGCGCTGTAACATGGTCGGTTCTTCGTCCGGGTCGTCCGAATATTCGGCATCGGCCAGGTCGGCGCTGTGGCGGAAGTCGGGGAACAGTTCGAACAGCGAGCGGTCCCAGCCGTCTTCATTCGCTTGCGCCAGCTCGATGGCCAGCGGCACGACGTCGTTGTCGGACGAGGTCACGCCCGTCACATACGGTCCCTTGATGACGATTTCGCCCGCCACTTCGAGTATTTCCTTCGGCGCCATCGAGAAAAGGATGGCGAACGCGGTGGCGCCCCAGTCGGTGGCGGACGCTTCCAGCAGCAGCTCGCGGCGGCGCTCGGCGTCGTCGGTGGAAAACACCACGCCGTGGATGTGCGCGAACAGCGACTCGGCGATGCGTTCCGGATCATCTTCGATCTGGTCGTCGCTCCAGGTGGCGGCGATGAAGGCCAGGCTGTCGGCCCAGGCTTTCGGCGGCACCAGCAGGGTGGCCAGCGACATCTTGCCGCCGTCAAAGCCGGCCAGGTGCAGGGCCGTCACTTGCGGCGGGATGGCATTGAGCACTTCCACCACGGCCAGATCGCCGTACTGGTCGGCCGCATCGGCAAACGCCTGCTCGGCGTGGCCCAGCGAACCGGACAGCACCAATTCCATGACCTGCTTGGTCAGCGCGGGCAGGTTGCTTTTTTGTTCCGCATGTTGATCCTTGTTATCGGCCATGGTCATCTCCATCCTGGTCAAACATCTGGGCGAAATCGTCGGTGGCTTCGTCTTCGTCGTGATCGTCGTCGCCGTCGTCATTGGCCGCCAGCTGGTCGAGCGACTGGTCGTCGTCGTCCCACAGGCGCGGGTTCTTGTGCAAAAAGGCCGTGATAATGGCCTGGCGCGCCAGGTCTGGGAAGCTTTCTTCGATGGCGGCATACATCTTCGCCGCTTCCGGCGCGGCGCACGTGGCCATGGAAAACACGCGGGCCGGGTCGCCGAACTCGTAGTCTTCGCTTTCAGCCAGCAAGCCTTTCGGGTCGCTGAAGGTGATGTGGTCAACCAGCGCGAAGGCCAGCATGTTCACGTCTTCGATGCCGCCGCCGCTGGCGTACTCGCTCACCAGCGCGTCGACCATGCTTTTGTAATTCTTGCGGTTCGGCGGATCGCCGAGGATGCCGTCGATCTGGCCTTCCAGCTCGCGCGACTGGTACGCGAATTCAGGGTGTACTCTTCTCATGCTGTGCTTTCCAATGTGATGCGCGGTACTTTTACTTAAAAGCAAAAGCACCATTGTTTGTTGTTTTTCAAATCATGCGGGCTGGCCGGGCACCCGCCAGCAGGCTTAATCTGCCGGCAGGACCGTGCCATGCAGGCGGAACACGCCGCACCACAAGGCATACGCTTCCGCTTCCGGATCGATGATGATGCGGTGGTTCACGCTCTGGTCGTATTCGGCGCGCTTGACCGGGTCGGCCAGGATTTCATACGCCTTGGTGACGCTCTTGAAGCGCGCCTCGGCGCCGGGGGCCTGGTTGCGGTCGGGGTGGAAGCGCATGGCCAGCGAACGGTAAACCTTCTTGATTTCATCGTCGCTGGCATTGGGCGCGACACCGAGGACGTTATATAAATTTTCCATAAATGGCTCCGGGGTCACGTTTTGTTTGCTAATTAAAGGCAGATTATCCTATAGAACGGCGCCCGCGTCGCTTGCATGCTGGGATATGGGGGCAAATACGTGCTTATAAAGCGCTTGCGGTACGGTAAAATGCTTTTTACTGTCACTCTTCCGCATTGATCAATGAGCAACGATAAACCGAATACCGCCGCGCCAGCGCTGGCGCCCAATTTCTTGCGTAACATCATCGAAGCCGACCTGGCTGCCGGCGCCCATGTGCGTCCCGGCCTGCCCCAGGTGATCACGCGTTTCCCGCCGGAGCCGAACGGCTACCTGCACGTGGGCCACGCCAAGTCGATTTGCGTCAACTTCGGCCTGGCGCGCGATTACGCCGGCCAGTGCAACCTGCGCTTCGACGACACCAATCCGGCGAAGGAAGAGCAGGAATACGTCGACACCATCATGGACAGCGTGAAATGGCTGGGCTTTGACTGGGAACCGAAGACTGCCGATGGCCAGAGCCACCTGCACTACGCGAGCGACTATTTCGACCAGCTGTACACAATGGCCGAGTACCTGATCACGGCCGGCTTTGCCTATGTGGACAGCCAGAGCGCCGAAGACATGGCCGCCAACCGGGGCAATTTCGGCCAGGCCGGCAAGAATTCGCCGTTCCGCGACCGTCCGCGCGACGAATCGCTGGCCCTGTTCCGCGCCATGAAGGCGGGCGAATACAAAGATGGCGAGCACATCCTGCGCGCGAAGATGAGCGAAGATGCCATGCGTTCGCCGAACATGAACTTGCGCGACCCGGCCATCTACCGCATCCGCCATGCGCACCATCACCGCACGGGCGACGCCTGGTGCATCTATCCGATGTACGACTACACGCACCCGATCTCGGACGCGCTGGAAAACATCACGCATTCGATCTGCACGCTGGAATTCCAGGACCACCGCCCGTTCTACGACTGGCTGCTGGAAACCCTGTCGGCCGGCGGCTTCTTCCAGCAACCGGTGCCGCGCCAGTTCGAATTTTCGCGCCTGAACCTGACCTACATCGTCACCAGCAAGCGCAAGCTGCGCCAGCTGGTCGAAGAAAAAATCGTCGACGGCTGGGACGACCCCCGCATGCCGACCCTGGTGGGCATGCGCCGCCGCGGCTACACGCCGGAAGCGATTCAATTGATGTGCGAACGCACGGGCGTGACCAAGTCCGACGGCTGGATCGATTACAGCGTGCTCGAAGGCTGTTTGCGCGAAGACCTGGACCCGAAGGCGCCGCGCACGGTGGCCGTGCTGCGTCCGCTGAAACTGATCATCGACAATTTCCCCGAGGGCGAAAGCGTGGAATGCACGGCGCCCGTGCATCCGCACTTCCCGGAACGGGGCTTGCGCACCTTCCCCATCTCGCGCGAGCTGTGGATCGAGGAAGACGACTTCATGGAAGTGCCAAACAAGGGCTATTTCCGTTTGTATCCGCCCATAGCCGACAAGCCGGGCAGCCGCGTGCGCCTGCGCTACGGCTATGTGATCGAATGCACGGGCTTTGACAAAGATGAAAACGGCAAGGTCATCGCCGTGCATTGCACCTACTTCGAAGACAGCAAGTCGGGCACGGAAGGCAGCTCCACCTACAAGGTCAAGGGCAATATGCACTGGGTCAGCGCGCCGACGGCGATTCCCGCCGAAGTACGCCTGTACGACCGCCTGTTTACCGACCCGCAGCCGGACGCGGGCGGCAAGGACTTCAAGCTGGCCCTGAACCCGCTGGCCAAGGACGTGGTGCAAGCGTGGCTGGAACCGGGTGCGGAACTGGCCCAGCCGGAACAGCGCTTCCAGTTCGAGCGCCACGGCTATTTCGCGGCCGACCGGGTCGACAGCCAGCCGGGCAAGCCCGTCTTCAACCGCATCGTCACCCTGAAAGACAGCTGGCAGCCAGCCAAGTAAGGCACCGGACGACCCACAAAAAACCGCTGCGGCGGTTTTTTTTCGTCTTAGCAACATAGTCACCAGCGAAATATTGCCTGTTGACTATATTCACGATAATTTTGTATATTAGGCAGCTATTGAGCAATTTGCAATGTCGATGGTGCTTGCACAACGCCGTCTAGCCACCGCCACCGAGGCGGCACCCGATTCCTCCTCCTGATGCGGATGGCGATGTCCTCTACTGCCGGTGAACAACAGTTATCGCAGGAAAAAAGGCCGCAGTGGCTGCTCGGCTTCGCGCTGTCCTTGATGGTCGGCCTGCTGTTCTACATGGCCGCCTCGCTGTCGATCGAAAACGATGCCAGCGAGCTATTCAACAATCTGGCGCGCAATACCCAGAAAAACATCGCATCGCGCGGCAAGTCGTATGCCAATTTGCTGCGCGGCACAGCCAGCCTGTTCCACGCCAATGAACACGTGAGCCGCGAGCAATTCCACCGCTACGTGGCGAACCTCGCCTTGCAACAGAACTACCCGGGCGTGATGAATCTCAATTACAGCCGGGAACTCGACGAGCCGCAGCGCGCCGCCTTCGAAACGGCCATGCAGCGCGACTATCGGCCCGGGCGCGACGGCTATCCGGCGTTTGCCATCCATCCGCCCGGCCCGCGTCCCCATTATTCCGTACTGGTGTACATCGAGCCGATTGCCAGCGCCCCGGAAAAGTTTGGCTATGACATCGCTGCGCGGCCCCTGATCGCCGAAGCACTGGAACAGTCGCGCGATACCGGGCAGATCAGCAATTCCGGCGTGCCCGTGCCGATGGATGGCCGGCCGCAGCTGACGGGCATGGCCATGCGCCTTCCCGTGTACCGCTTCGGCATGCCGACCGGCACGCTGGAGCAAAGGCGCGCGGCCTACCAGGGTTCCGTCGGCATCGGCTACGATTTGGTGACGATGATGTACAGCGCGCTGGCCGACATGCCGGTACGCAATGTCCGCCTGACCCTGTTCGATATCGGCCCGCAGGCGCTTGAACAGCCGGACTTGCCGCTGCAACTGCCGCACGATATGCGCCCCATCTTCGACAGCACGACGGCGGGCATGCATGCGCCATGGTGGCTGCCCGGCAACTCGGGCCGCTACCTGAGCAGCACGATGCTGATCGAACACAATGGCCGCGCCTGGCAAGCGCTGTTCAGCGTGCGCAAGAGCGACCTGTACACGCGCTTCGACGCCTTCCTGCCGTGGCTGGCCCTGCTGACCGGTTTTGCCAGCGCCATGCTGCTGTACATGCTGTTCCACACCCTGGCGTCGTCGCGCCGGCGCGCCATCCAGATGGCGACGGGCATGACGGCGGAATTGCGCGCCAGCCAGATCCGCCTGCAGCTGTCGCACCAGAAACTGCGCCGCCTGGCGGCCCACGCCGACCAGATCAAGGAAGAGGAGCGCAAGCGCATCGCGCGCGAAATCCACGACGACCTGGGACAGAACCTGCTGGTCTTGCGCATCGACGCCGACATGCTGGCCTCGCGCACGCAGCGCCGCCATCCGCGCCTGAACGCCCGCGCCCGCTCGACCCTGGAGCAGATCGACGCCACGATTAAAAGCGTGCGGCAGATCATCAACGACTTGCGTCCAACCGTGCTGGACCTGGGCGTGAATGCGGCCGTCGAATGGCAGGTGGCGCAATTTCGCCAGCGCACGGGCATCGCCTGCGAAGTCAGCGAAAGCCATGACGACATCTGCCTGAGCGACCAGTGCGCCACGGCCCTGTTCCGCATCCTGCAAGAGTCACTCAGCAATATTTCCCAGCATGCCAATGCCAGCCGCGTGCAAGTCAAGCTGGAAAAGTGCCGCGACACCGTATCGATGAGCGTCAGCGACAACGGCGTGGGCGCGGCCATCGACGGACGCAACAAGCTGGGCTCATTTGGCCTGGTGGGCATCGAGGAGCGCATCAAGTTGCTGGGTGGCACTTTCTACATCGAAAGCAGCCCCGGCACAGGCATGAGCGTGCACGTCAGCGTGCCGCTGGGCGCGGACGCCACGGCATTTCCCTACCAGGAAGATGGCCGGGCCAGCGCCTGACAGGCACGTGCCGCATGAAGCAAGCTCAGCTTGCGTATTTTGTAATTCAATGCAATATTGATGTAGAACAACTCCGCGCCTGCCCGCCATGGGCCAGGCATTCCTCAACTATTTACCAGGAGTACACACCCACCGCTCTCCCTTGTTGCACTGTATTTCCCACAACGCTCTTTACCACAAGGACATTCATGGATACGAACGACAGTTTCAAGGCAATTGCCGATTTGAATTTGGACGCGATCAAGGTCAAGCTGATGCACCGGGAGTCAGGCGAAGGATGGAGCCTGGAGAAGGCCAATGCGGTGGAGTTCGAGTACCGGCGCTTTCTGATCCTGATGAAACAGTTTCCGGAAGAAGAAACAGCGCCGCTGATGGACGTCGATACCTTCTGGCACTACCACATCCTCGACACCCTGAAATATGCGGCGGACTGCGAACAGGTCTTCGGCTACTTCCTGCATCACTTTCCGTACATCGGCCTGCGCGGCGAAGACGACGAAGCGGCGCACCAGCGCGTGGGCGAGCGCATGAAGCAGCTGTATGAGCAAACGTTCGGGGAAGATTATATCCGCGCAGAAACGGCGTATTCGGGGCGCGCCGTACAGGCGGCGTATTCAGGGCGTGCGGTACAGGCGACGGCATACTCGGGCCGGGCCGTGCAAACGGCGTTTTCCAGCGCAGCGGTGCAGGCGACGGCATATTCGGGCCGCGCGACGGGGGCTGCCAACACGGCATTTTCCAGCGCACCCGCTAGCTTGGCAGCAGCGCTGCTCAAGTCGTCTTCGAGCGGCCTGGAAATGGGGCGTTTCTATGTCGATCGTCCGGTACTGAACCGCGACCCGCAATAGAGAAAACAGGTGTGGCTGCCGCACGCGGCAAGCCTGACTTACCCAGACGGCACCTCTCAGCTTGCCGTCTGTCAGGCGCTCTTAGGCAGCCATCAACTCGCGCAGTTCACGAATGCTGAAATCGCTGATTTCATGCATGCGGATGAGGATCGTGGCGCCGATCGGCAAGGTATTGTGACGAATCTTGCTGATGACCGGTGGCGCCACTTCCAGCGCTCGCGACAGGGCGGCATCGTTTTTCAGTTGCAGCTTGTCGATGATCGCATCGAGGACGCGATTCGGGTTGTAGGTAGGCAAAGAGGTAATTTGTTTGAGAGACATGATCGAAAATCCGTACTTGTTGTATTAAGGCAAAAAGAAACAGAATGTCTCTTCTGCAATAATTCAGGGTAAACACACTAAAAAGCGCCATCACTTATGCGGCTTTTAGGCCACAAACAATATAATACACGCTATTGTTGATTTTTGCGTAACTTAAAGCAAAATTGTGATAATTGAAGAGAATTGACGCACTTGGAATGTGCTAAAGGATAACTCAAATCGGGAAAATTTGCTGCACGTCATCAATTTTTACGATGAGCAACACCTCCGTGCATCAGCCAGACTATGGCCATGAGGGTGCCCAGGCGGGCCATGTCGGCGGATAAATGCCAGCCTTGCGCGGCCAGGCCGGCGGGGGTGGCCGGAAGGCAAGTGCCGGCGAAGGCGTCCACGCGGCACCAGGCCAGTTGCCGGCGAATTTCATCGGGCGGCGGTGGCGGCTGCAGCGCACGTTCGCGACGCCGCATATAGGCGCGCACCTGTTCCTTGCTGGGGTGACTCGTAGCTCGCATGGATCGCTCCTGCTGACGGGAAACAACGTCACGCTAATTGTAGATGCCGAGCCCGCCACAACTAGCCAGGACGCGTGACGACATTGCTCACCATATCGCCAGCGCGCCATGCTGCGTTTGCGTTGCATCAAATGGCAAGGCCCCGGCATTGCGCCGCAGCCCGCACTGCGCCATGCTCCAGCGCCCTGGCGGCCAATGGCTGGCTCTTATTTCTTTTGCTGGCGCACGCGCTGTTGTTGTTTTTCCTGCGTTTGCTGGCGATTCTGCTTGCGCTCGAACAGGGTGACCGCATCTTTCTTGGCTTGCTCGGCGGTACGCATTTCCTCATGCGCATCGTGCGGAACAAAAAACTCGGCATCCTGTGCCGCGACGACCAGCTTGATGGCGGCGTCGTCGTCGAGGTCATACAGTTCTGTCAGGACGGTGGTGACCTCGTCCAGGTATTCTTCGTAAGTGAGGGTGGTCATGCTGTAGTCCTTAAGTGAATGGCGCTGCGCACCGGCCCGGCAAAGTGCGCAGATAACCGGCCATTTTACCCGATGCCGGCCGCATCGGCGGACAGCGACTGCAAGGCATCGGCCACGCGCGCGTAGCGCAGGCGCACGCCCAGCTCGCGCTTGAGGCGCGCATTGTGCAGGCGGCGCGATTCGGACATGAACGACAGCAGCATCGGCGTGACCACTTGCCGCAGCTCGGCACGCGGCAGGCGCGGCGGACGCGGCAGGTCAAACGTATCGGCCACGGCATCGAAATAGTCCGCCATCTTGAGTTCGCTGTCATCGCTGGCGTGATACACGCGTCCCGGCTTGCCGCGCCACAAGGCCCGTTCGATGATGCGCGCCAAATCATCGGCATGGATATGGTTGGTGTACACATCGTCGCCAGCGGCCAGGGCCGGCGTGCCTTCGCGCAGGCGCTTCAGCGGCAGGCGGTCGGGCGCATAAATGCCGGGCACGCGCAGGATGGCCACCTTGGCGCCGCGGCGCGCGCCCCAGCCCCGCAAGACCTGTTCGGCATCCACGCGCCGCTTCGCCCGCGCATTGCCCGGCGCCGTCGGGCGCGTCTCATCGACCCAGGCGCCGCCGCAATCGCCATACACGCCGCTGGTACTCACATACACCAGGCGTGCATGCTCGGGTAAAATGGCGACCAGATTGCGCGTGCGCCGGTCCAGCAAGCCCGACGACAGGGGCGGCGCCAGATGCACGATCATCGTCGCCAGTCCCGCCAGCCGCTTCAGGCTGGCGCGGTCGTCGAGGTTGGCCACGATGGGCACGGCCCCGGCCGCCCGCAGCTGCGCGCAACGCGCCGGCTGGCTGGTGACGGCAAAGACGCGAAAGCGCGCCGCTAGCTGCGGCAGCAGACGCAGGCCGACGTCGCCGCAGCCCAGGATCAGCAGGCGCGGCAAGCCCACCGGCTTGCGCAAAGAGTGCATTAACATATTTTTCATCTCAAGGATTGTATGACTTTTCAAATTACTGTTCAGCCCAGCGGCCACCAATTCAGCTGCGAAGCGGACGAAACCGTCCTGTCGGCAGCGATCCGCGCCGGCGTGGGCTTGCCATATAGCTGCAAAAGCGGCGCCTGCAGTTCCTGCAAGGGCAAGATCGTGTCCGGCAGCGTACAGCATAAGCCATATCAGGCCCGCTCCCTGACGGAAGATGAAGCGGCCGCCGGCTACTCGCTGCTGTGCTGCGCCGTGCCACAGGGCGACCTGGTGGTGCAGGCGCGCGAAGTGGCGGGCAGCAGCGACTACCCGATCAAGAAAATGCCGTCGCGCGTGACCAGCATCGAAAAAGTCGCGCCCGACGTCGTCGTGCTGACCCTGCAATTGCCGGCCAGCGAGCGCCTGCACTACCGCGCCGGCCAGTATATCGAAATCATGCTGCGTGACAACAAACGCCGCAGCTACAGCATGGCCAGCGCCCCCGTCGACGGTGGCCCCGTGAGCCTGCACATCCGCCACATGCCGGGCGGCCTGTTCACCGACCAGGTGTTCGGCAGCATGAAAGAGCGCGACATCCTGCGCTTCGAAGGCCCGATGGGCACCTTCTTCCTGCGCGAAGATTCCGACAAGCCCGTCGTGCTGCTGGCCTCGGGCACGGGCTTTGCCCCCTTGAAAGCCATCGTCGAACACATGATCAACGAGCAATCCCCGCGCCCGATCACCCTGTACTGGGGCGCGCGCCGTCCGCACGACCTGTACATGGATGCGCTGTGCCGCCAGTGGGCGGCCGACCTGCCGCAGTTCACCTATGTGCCCGTCGTCTCGGACGCCCTGCCGGAAGACGCGTGGGAAGGCCGCACGGGATTCGTGCACCAGGCCGTCATGGCCGACTTGCCCGACATGGCCGCGTATCAAGTGTATGCCTGCGGCGCGCCGATCGTCGTCGAGTCGGCCAATCGCGATTTCGTGCAACTGTGCCAACTGCCAGCCGACGAGTTCTACGCGGACGCCTTCACCACCGAAGCCGACCTGGCCAAGTAAGCGTCACCTTCCAGACAGCGGGGCGCGGCTGGCGCGGCGTCCGCTGCCGCCACCGCTCCACCCCGCTGTTCCCTGGAAATTTCATGTCTCTCGCCATCCTGCGTCACCGCAATTTCGCCTGTTACCTGTCCGCCCGCGTGCTGGGCACGGTGGCCGTGCAGATGCAAAGCGTGGCCATCGGCTGGCAGGTGTACCAGATCACGGGCAGCCTGTTCGATCTGGGCCTGATCGGCCTGGCGCAGTTCGCGCCCTTCCTCGTGCTGATCCTGCCGGCCGGCCACGTGGCCGACCGCTACAACCGCCGCAACATCATCGCCTGGTGCCTGGCGGCGCAACTGGCGTGCGCGCTGGCCCTGCTGGCGTTTACGTTAAGCACTATTTCCATCGTCTGGCCCGTGTTTGCCGTGCTGGTGCTGTTCGGCAGCGCGCGCGCCTTCATGATGCCGGCCACGCAAGCCGTGCTGGTGAACATGGTGCCCACGCAACACTTCAGCCGCGCCGTCGCGCTCAGCTCGTCGAGCTCGCACGTCGCCATCATCCTGGGGCCCACCCTGGGCGGCCTGCTGTATTACTTCGGCCCCAAGGTAGTGTATTTGATCTCTTCGGCCTTGCTGGTGCTGTCCGTGCTGCTGATGCGCGCCACCACGCCGGCGCCGCAAGTGGTGCAGCGCGCCCCTGTCAGCTGGCATACCTTGCTCGAAGGCTTGCGCTTCGTCTGGTCGAAACCCATCGTGCTGGGCGCCATTTCACTCGACCTGTTTGCCGTGCTGTTCGGCGGCGCCACGGCCCTGCTGCCGGCGCTCGCGCATGACGTGCTGCACATCGGCCCCAGCGGCCTGGGCCTGCTGCGCACGGCACCGGGCGCCGGCGCCGCCCTATGCTCGATCGCGCTGGCCATCTTCCCCATCACGCGCCGCGTGGGCGCGTGGATGTTCGGCGGCGTGGCCGTCTTCGGCCTGGGCACCCTGGTGCTGGGCAGCACCAGCTATTTCCCGCTGGCGCTGGCGGCGCTGTTCCTGATGGGCGCCGGCGACATGGTCAGCGTCTACATCCGCCACCTGCTGGTGCAGTTCGAGACGCCCGACGAGATCCGCGGCCGGGTCAGCGCCGTGAATGCCGTCTTCATCGGCGCCTCGAACGAGCTGGGCGAATTCGAATCGGGCCTGACGGCCGGCTGGTTCGGCCTGGTGCGCGCCGTGCTCTTCGGCGGCGCCGCCACCCTGGCCGTGACGGGCATCTGGGCGGTGCTGTTCCCCGTGCTGTCGCGCATGGACCGCTTCCCCCACCACGAGAAGGAAACGGCCGCCAGGACGGCCACCGCGGCAGGCACATAAGCTATAAGATGCGCTATTGCCACTGACTGACCCGCACCATGAAAATCACGTTTCCCTTGCATAGCTTCATCCGCAGCCGCCCCCACCTGAGCATGGCCACGGCCATCGGCGTGGCCGCCGGCCTGCTGCTGCCCACGTCCTGGCAACAGATGACGCGGTTGCTGACGGCGTGGAATGTTGCCGTCTGGTTCTACCTGGCGACGATGGCCTGGATGATGATGCGCGCCAACCATCACAAGGTGAAGGTGATGGCGGCGCGCCAGGATGAGCGGGCCGCCACGGTCCTGTCGGCCCTGTCCGTCGCATCCGTGATGAGCCTGGTGGCCATCGTCTCGCAGCTGTCTTCGATGAAAGACATGGCGCCGGACGAGCGCGCGCTGCATTACGGCTTGACGATCCTCACCCTGGTCGGTTCCTGGTTTCTCGTCGGCACCCTGTTCTGCTTTCATTATGCCCACCTGTATTACCAGGCCGACCCCGCGCTGCGCCCCCTGAAGTTTCCCGACGACGAGCAAAACCCCGATTACTGGGATTTCTTGTATTTCGCCTTCACCATCGCCGTCGCCGTGCAAACGTCGGATGTCTGCGTGCAGACGCGCCTGATGCGCCAGATCGTGCTGGGGCAATCCGTGCTGAGCTTTTTCTTCAACTTGGTCGTGCTGGGACTGTCGATCAATATCGCTGCCGGCCTCATCAATGGATAAAGCTGACTCGGCTTGAAAAGATTCTGCGAGGAAACTTGACCTGGCTGTAGGGTTAAGCTCATCTTAATCGTGCGCACCCTCTTGAAATACTGGAAAGAGGAGTAAGATAAGTTCCATGCACAGAGGTCATGTGCATGAGGCAGCAACCAGGCCGCAGCACGCCTGAGATGGGTTTTTTTTGAATTGACAGGAGTAAGCATATGCAAATCAATATTCATACCGACAGCACCATCGCCAACACCGCTGGACTGAACGAACATGTGCAATCCGTACTTGAAAGCGCACTGAACCGCTTCCGCGACAACCTGACCCGCATCGAAGTCCACATCAGCGACACGAATGGCCCGAAAGGCGGCGCAGACGATATCCGCTGCGTCATGGAAGCACGCGTTGCTGGCTATCAACCGATCGCCGTGACCGAACAGAACGCCACCGTGCATCAATCCGTTGCCGGCGCCACCGACAAACTGAAACGCGCCATCGATAGTGCCCTGGGCCGCCTGCAAGACAGCAAGCGCCACGCCACCGGCAAGAATGCCGTGATCGATACGGCCGAAGCGGAAGAAACCGCCGAGTAACTCCTCCACTGCAGCATTCTTCAGAGACCAAGGCAGCCGTTCAAGGCTGCCTTTGCACATCTGCTCCGCCTTTCGCGCGCGGTAACAAGAATGCCAAAAGCAGCAGCATTCCAGCGCATGGACGCGAGAATGAAATAATTGTCGTATTTCCCACAGTAAGTGACATCAAGCAAGCCTTTGCCGTTACAGCCAAGGCCGCTTTACGCTATCATGAAGATACCGGCCCTCTGCTCGCGCGCACCGGCTTTTTGAAAGTATGATTGTGGAACAGATCGGCAACTTCGGTGCTTCAGGCTGCAACATCGGCGATTTACAGCTATTTAGCGATGCTGCGGACAGCCAGACGGCCGCCATGCTGGCGCCCTGCCCCGTCATGCGCCTCGAAGCGGGCGAAGCCATTGCCGACACCCAGGGCACCAGCCTGTACATCGTCCTGCGCGGCTCGCTGGCCGTGGCGGCCGACACCCACACGGGCATGGATGACGGCACCGTCAGCAAGGTCTTGCCCGGCGAAAGCGTGGGCGAACAATCAGTGCTCGATGAAGCAAGCAACCTGGCCGCCATTTCCGCCCTGGAAGAGACCGATTTGCTGGTGATCGACGCGGCCGTCGTCTGGGAATTGATCGAACAATCGAACGGCCTGGCGCGCAACCTGCTGCGCTTGCTGTCCTTCCGCATCCGCGCCGCCAATGCCCTGCTGCGCCGGCGCCAGAAACTGGGCGAATTCTACCGCCAGCTGTCGATGGTCGACAGCCTGACTGGCCTGTACAACCGCGCCTGGCTAACCGACTTGCTGCCAAACATGATCATCACCGCCCACGCCAGCGGCTCGCCGCTGTCGCTGGTGATGATAGACCTCGACCATTTCAAGCGCTTCAACGACACCCACGGTCACCAGGCGGGCGACCAGGCGCTGCGCATCGCCGCGCAAGTACTGGGCGCAGCGCTGCGGCCGACGGATTTTGCCGTGCGCTACGGTGGCGAGGAAATGATGGTGATCTTGCCCGATACCAACGAACACGTGGCCCTGCGGGTGGCCGAGCGCCTGTGCGAACGCATGCAGCACGCCGTCATCTTCGCCGACATGCGCAGCGCGCTGCCGCATATCACGGGTTCCTTCGGCGTGGCCAGCCTGACGGCCGAACAGGACGACGAGGCACTGATCGCGGCGGCCGATGCGGCGCTCTACCGGGCCAAGGCTAACGGCCGCAACAGGGTCATGCTGTAGCTCAGGCAGCCTTGCTGTCGGCCGGTTTGGCCGCATCATCCTTCTTGCTGCTGTGCGCGGCGATGAAATCCGCATAGCCCTTCTGCACCAGCTCGTACGTCTTGTCGATATTGCCGGCGATATCGCCATTCAGCACTTTCAAGCCACCCAGGATGTCGCGCGCTTCCTTGAAGCCTTTTTCCATGCCGCCGCTGATGGTATCCATGAACTTGGTCAGGGCCGTATCGTTGTCCAGGCCGGGATTCTGTTTTTTGAACGCATCAAAAAAACCCGTCGACAGCGATACGATGCGGCTCGCCGTCGCTGCGGCGCTATTGTCCTGCGAGGCAGCATTCTGGATCGCGTCGTCGCCGTACTGACCCTTCAGCGCTTCATTGATATTCGTGATGGCCGTCTTGTACAGCAGCGCCAGCGGCTCGTTTTCCGAACCGATCGAGACATTCAGCGACGCCTGCATGATGGAGGCGTTCAACTGCAGCTTGGTGCGATCGTTCACGCTCATCTCAGTGTTGACGCCATCCTTTTGCTGGACTTTATCGTCCTTGCCGGCAACACCCGTACTGACGGAAGTCACGGAAGGGGTGGAATTGCCACTTGTGGCGATGGGAATTGACACGATAGACCTCCTTGAACGGACAATGTATGCCACCATGCGGGAAACGCGGTGATGACCATCCTCTCGTGTAGTATCGGCAGGTTTTCAGAAAACTGAAGCGGCCCGGACAATTAAGATAACAATTAAGCAAGCAACGACATCAATGACTAACCAGACATTTCTTTGGCACGACTACGAAACCTTTGGCGCCCAGCCGCGCCGCGACCGCCCGGCCCAGTTCGCCGCCATCCGCACGGATGCCGAACTCAACGAGATCGGCGAGCCGATCATGCTGTATTGCCAGCCTGCCAATGATTTCCTGCCCGATCCGCAATCGTGCCTGATCACGGGCATCACGCCGCAGCAATGCTTGCAGCTGGGCGTACCGGAGCACCAGTTCGCCGCCACCATCGAAGCAGCCTTTTCGGAACCGGGCACCATCGGCGTGGGCTACAACACCATCCGTTTCGACGATGAAGTCACGCGTTTCCTGTTCTGGCGCAACCTGATCGACCCGTATGCGCGCGAATGGAAAAACCATTGCGGCCGCTGGGACATCCTCGACGTGGTGCGCATGACGCACGCGCTGCGCCCGGAAGGCATGCAATGGCCGAAGCGCGACGATGGCCAGACCAGTTTCAAGCTGGAACACTTGAGCAAGGCCAATGGCCTGCTGCACGAGGCGGCGCACGATGCGCTGTCCGACGTGCGCGCCACCATCGCCCTGGCCCGCCTGATCCGCGATAAGCAGCCGAAACTGTTCGAATTCTGCCTGGCCCTGCACAAGAAGGACAGGGTCGCCAGCGAAATGGGCATGCACCTGGCCGCCGGCGAGCGCCAGCCTTTCCTGCACGTGTCCGGCATGTTCCCCGCCGAACGGGGCTGCCTGGGCGTCGTCTGGCCGCTGGCCACGCACCCGAGCAACAAAAATGAAATCCTCGTCTGGGATTGCGCCTACGACCCGCGCGAACTGTTCAGCCTGGACGCCGACACCATCCGCACGCGCCTGTTTACGCGCAAGGAAGCCATGCCGGAAGGCATGACGCGCCTGCCCGTGAAAAGCGTGCACCTGAACAAGTCACCCATGCTGGTCGGCAATTTAAAGACCCTGTCGCCGGCCATGGCCGCACAATGGGGCATCGACATGGATGCGGCGAAGGTCAACGCCCAGCTGGCCGCCACGGCGCCGAACATGGATGCCATCTGGGCCGAAGTGTTCCAGCGCCCGGGCGCGAACGTCGCGCTGGACGTGGATGAGGATTTGTACAACGGTTTCGTCAGCAACGACGACCGCCGCCTGCTCGAATCCTTGCGCCGCGACACGCCGGCCAAGCTGGCCACGGCCCGCCCCTCGTTTGCCGACGAACGCCTGCAGGAATTGCTGTTCCGCTACCGCGCGCGCAATTTCCCGCAAACCCTGAGCGAAGCGGAAAGCCTGCGCTGGGAACAGCACCGCGCCGCCCGCCTGTTCGACGGCGACGGCGGTGCCCGCACCATCGAAATGCTGTTTACGGAAATCGACGTGCTGTCGGAATCGGTGGATGAGCGGGGAGAAGAGATACTCGGCGAGCTGTACGACTATGCGGAGATGGTCGCGCCCATGCGCGACTGAAGGACCAGGCCGGCCGGGTAGGTCGGATTAGCGGGGCAAAGCCCCGCGTAATCCGACAATATTGTTAACGTTACCGGTGGTGTCGGATTACGCGGCTACGCCGCTAATCCGACCTACGCTGCGCGGTGTTGATTGATCGCATCGCGCGTTTCAATCGCCACGCGGCGCGCCGCATCGGCGAAATCTTCGCCCGCTTGCGGCGTGGCGTAGATGATGGCGCGCGAGGAGCTGATCATCATGCCCATGCCGTTCGCCGTCTGGCCCGCGCCGACGGTCGCGGCAATATCTCCGCCCTGGGCGCCGATGCCGGGCACCAGCAGCGGCATGTCGCCCACGATGGCGCGCACTTGCGCCAGTTCTTCAGGGAAGGTGGCGCCGACGACGAGTGCGCACTGGCCATTCTTGTTCCACTTCTCGGCCACCAGGCGCGCCACGCGCTGGTACAGGGGCACGCCGTCCGTGTCGAGGAATTGCAGGTCCGAGCCGCCCGGGTTCGAGGTGCGGCACAGGATGATCACGCCGCGGTCCTTCCACGCCAGGTAGGGATCGAGCGAATCCTCGCCCATGTAGGGGTTCACGGTGACGGCGTCGGCGCCATAGCGCTCGAACGCTTCGCGCGCGTATTGCGTGGCTGTGGCGCCGATATCGCCCCGTTTCGCGTCCAGGATCAGCGGGATGTGCGGGTAATTCTCGCGCACGTAGCGGCAAATGTCTTCCAGCTGCTTTTCCGCGCCCAGCGCGCCGAAATACGCGATCTGCGGCTTGAAGGCGCAGGCCAGGTCGGCCGTGGCGTCGATGATGCGCGTGCAAAAGGTGGTGATTCCATCAGGCAAATCGCGCAGTTCGGCCGGCAGTTTCGCCAGGTCGGGGTCCAGTCCCACGCACAGCAGGGAATTATTGGCCGTCCATGCGGCGGATAATTTATTGATGAAATTCACGGCACACCTTCTCTATATTCAGTTGCAAACCCCGTATTGTAACGCGGCGCGGACCTGTCGAGTCGGCCGGCAGTGGCGCCCGGCGCTGATTAAACCGACATTGCAGGCCGTTTCAGGTATATTTGCCGCATCCCTTTTACTCTGCACGGAAACCATCATGCAAATCACCAAGCAATTCACCCAATGGCTGCGCCTGACGCTGAGCATCACCGTTCTGGCCGGCATCCTGACGGGCTGCGGCTACAACGACTTCCAGAGCAAGGATGAAGCCACCAAGGCGGCCTGGGGCGAAGTGGTCAACCAGTACCAGCGCCGTGCCGACCTGATCCCCAACCTGGTCAATACCGTCAAGGGCTATGCTACACACGAGCGCGAAACGCTGGAAGCGGTGACCAAGGCGCGCGCCGCCGCCACCAGTTTCCAGATCACGCCCGAAGTACTGAACGACCCGGCCGCGTTCGAGAAATTCCAGCAAGTGCAGGGCCAGCTGTCCTCGGCCCTGTCGCGCCTGATGGTGGTGTCCGAGAAGTACCCGGACCTGAAGGCCGATACCAGCTTTCGCGACTTGCAGTCGCAGCTGGAAGGTACGGAAAACCGCATCACCGTAGCGCGCCAGCGTTACATCGTCGCCGTGCAGGATTACAACGTGCATGCGCGCAGCTTCCCGAACAACCTGACGGCCATGATCTTCGGCTACAAGGTCAAGCCATCGTTCACGGTGGAAAACGAAAAAGCGATCTCGACCGCACCGACCGTCAACTTTGGCAAATAAGATGAAAGCCTGGTCCTACCTCGCGGCGCTGGGGACGGCGCTGCTGCTGTGGACGATGGCGCCGGCCGGCGCGCAGGGCTTGCAGCCCGTGCCGCCGCTGGCCGCTCGCGTGACGGACAACGCCGGCATGCTCGATGCCAAGCAAAAAGCGGCGCTGGAAGGCGTGCTGGCCGATTACGAAGCCAAGACGGGCAGCCAGATCGCCGTGCTGCTGGTCAAGAGCACGGAGCCGGAAGCCATCGAGCAATACAGCATCCGCGTGACGGATGCCTGGAAGCTGGGCCGCAAGGGCGTCGATGACGGCGTGCTGCTGATGGTGGCGAAGGACAATCCATCCTCGTTGCGCCGCCTGCGCATCGAAGCGGGCCGCGGCGTGCAGGGCGTGCTGACGGATGCGCAATCGAAACGCATCCTGCAAGACGTGATCGCCCCGCATTTCAAGCAAAACGACTACTACGGCGGCCTGGTCGCTGGCATTGGCGCGATTGCCACCTTGCTGAACCAGGAGCAGTTCCCTGCGCCCGCCCAGCAGAAGGCGCCGGCGACCGTGGAAGCGGGCGGCCTGACCTTCTGGCTGCCGCTGCTGTTCTTCGGCTTTCTCGTCGTGCTGACCGTGTTCCGTTCGCGGGGCGGCCCTAACAGGCTGCAGCGCGGCAGCAACTGGTCCAGCGGCGCCACGGGCGTCGTGCTGGGCAGCATTTTGAGCCAGGCGCTGAACAACCGCAGTGGCGGCGGAGGCTTCGGCGGCGGCGGTGGTTTTGGCGGTGGGGGCGGTTTTGGTGGCGGCGGCGGCGGTTTTGACGGCGGCGGCGCCTCGGGAGATTGGTAATGACGAAACAACTGACCTTCGGACAACGCTGCGGACGCGCTTTAAAACATTTGCGCGGCACGCCGGCGACGGCGCGCCAGGCATTTCCCGAACGCACCCTGAAAGCCATCGAGACGGCGATTGCCGACGGTGAAGCGCTGCACCAGGCGGAAGTGCGCCTGATCGTCGAGGCGGCATTGACACCCGGCATGGCTTATCAGGGCAGGAGCAACCGCGAGCGGGCGCGCGAACTGTTCGCCCAGTACGGCGTGTGGGACACGGAAGACAACGTTGGCGTGCTGATCTATATCAACCTGGCCGAGCACCAAGTCGATATCGTCGCCGACCGCAACGTGGGCCGGCGCATCACGCCGGAACAGTGGCAAGCCGTATGCCGCACCATGACGGGCGGCTTCAAGGATGGCAATTACCACGACAGCACGCTCGATGCCTTGCAGCAGTTAAATACCCTGCTGCAAAGCCACTTCCCCGCCGATGGCACGCGCGGCAACCAGTTGCCGAACGAACCTATCCTCCTCTGATTCCTTTCCGCCGAGGTGATTACATGAAACTAGTCAATCAAACCGCCATCGTCACGGGCGCCACGCAAGGCATCGGCCTGGCCTGCGCCACCCGCCTGATCGCCGAAGGGGCGCAGGTGATGCTGGTCGACATCAAGGAAGAAGGCGCGCAGGCGGCGGCCGCGCTCGGCCCGCAAGCGCGCTTCTTTTGCGCCGACGTCAGCCAGAAGGCGGACGTGGACGCCATGCTGAAGGAAACGCTGGCGCAGTTCGGCCACATCGATATCCTCGTCAACAATGCGGGCGTGACGCACGCGGCCGATTTCCTCGACGTCTGCGAAGACGATTTCGACCGGGTCATGCGCATCAACTTGAAATCGATGTTCCTGTGCGGCCAGGCCGTGGCGCGCGAGATGGTCAAGCGCAACAGCGGCTGCATCATCAATATGTCCAGCGTGAATGCGGAGCTGGCGATCCCGAACCAGGTGCCGTACGTGGTGTCAAAAGGCGCCATCAACCAGCTGACCAAGGTCATGGCCCTGAACCTGGCCACGCACGGCGTGCGCGTGAACGGCATCGGGCCGGGCACCATCCTGACGGAACTGGCCAAGCAGGCGGTGCTGTCGAGCCCGGAGGCGCGCCACACGATCCTGTCGCGCACGCCGCTGGGCCGCTGCGGCGAACCGGAAGAAGTGGCCGGTATCGCCGCCTTCCTGGCCAGCGACGACGCCACCTACATGACGGGCCAGACCATCTATGTCGATGGCGGACGCATGGCGCTCAACTACACGGTGGCCGTGAAAGAGTGAAACAGGCGAGTTATATCAAAAAAGAATAATGCATATCTAAAAAGATCATTAGACACATATCGTGCGACGCAGCATAATGCACCTGTCTCCACTATTCTCCTCCAAGAAAATAGTTTTAAGCCCGCTTTCACCAGCGGGCTTTTTTTTTTGCTATCACGAATGAAACATGGCTATTCTTGCCATGCGCCCGATTTTTCGAATAAATATGCCTGCGCTGCAAAAAATGTTGCGGCGTGTCATAGGCCCGTCATTTTCGCCCCCTATACTTGCTTCATCTGCTGTACAGGCAACCGATATGCCTGACTACAGACAGGTGTGCCGCGATGGCACACCACTCCTCTTTCATGACTGTGGCGGGCACCGGCAAGGCGCGCGACATGGTGAGCAACTCTCAACTCTTGGCCCACTCATTTGGGTTTTTGGCCCGCGTCCCCGCGGGCCTTTTTTTGCCTGATCGGCAAGCTCTTGCGCAAAAACATGGTAACCCGCCACGCACATGATATTGTGACTGCCTTTCCACCGTCCTGACGCATCATGCCTGCACCCTTGCCCGAACTCTGTTTTGCCGACCGCCACGCACGCCTGCGTTACCGCATAGCCCTGGTGTTGTATGCCCTGGTGATTTTGATCGGCGACATACCGGGCGTGCGCGCGGATGTGGGCCAATATGCGTCGGGCGGCGTGCTGCATTCCTTCGGCTATGGCGTACTGGCCCTGATCCTGTTCAGCGGCACGGGCGGCGGCATGGCCCGCCGGGCGCTGCTGTCGGTGCTGATGGTGGCGGCCATGGGCGCGCTGGACGAATTCATCCAGAGTTTCCTGCCGTACCGCCATGGCGCCGTGAGCGACTGGGTAGTCGATATCACGGCCGCGGCGGCGGTTTGCCTGCCGCTGTGTTTCTTCTGGCCCAAAATGGTCGCCTCTGCCCTCGGCAAGGGTACGCCGCAACCGCATGCCTGAATCGGGCATGGCCGCCCGTCAGGCGCGGTCCGCTTCGCTATCCTGCAATGCCAGCGGCAACTGCCCCTGGCTGCGCGCGCCAAGGCGCCGCATCAGGGCGCGCGTCTCGCGCCGGCTGCCGGCCCCCATGGCGCGTGCCGCATCGCGCTGCATGTCAAGCAACTGTTCCGAGCGCGCCAGCCGCACCAGGCCATGCAAGGCCTGCGCCAGTACATGGCGCGCACGGGCATCGCGCGCAGTGCCGACAACGGCCAGCACCAACTCATCGATCAGTTTTGCGGTAGGACCAGATGACATTTTTTCTCCCGACTCAACAGTGAGGAACCGTGCAGGCGCACGACCTAGTGATTACCAGCATCGTTTATACCAAGCACGGCAATTAGACACTTGATCTAGCTCAATCGCTCATGACGGCTGCAGAACATCGCGGCGCCGCCATGCTCTTACATGCAGCAATCGCTGCTATCCGCATCATTGCGGGTGCCGATCCTGAGTGTTCGACCATGAGGAGATCAAGATGAGATCGAAAAAAACCCTGTTGCTGGCCGGCCTGGCCTGTACCTTGCTGGTAGCCTGTCATGCCACGGACAGTACCAGCCTGGCGCGCAGCAATAGCGGCGAGACCTATGCCGCACCGGCCGGCACGACGCCGCAAAGCAGCATGCCAGCCAGCAGCATGCGCAGCGATACGGATCAGTCCGGCATGAACATCAGTTCAGCCACGGTGCAGTCGATAGACACCGTACCGCGTGGCATGGATCAAGGCAGTGCCGACATGCAGGCGGGCACATCGGGCACCGCCGGCAGCACCTCGGGCGCGGCGGGCAATCTGCTGTACCGCGTCACCTTGCGCCTGGACGACGGCACGACGCGCACCTTCATGCAAAATACCCAGCCCGCCTTCCAGATCGGCGACAGGGTCAGCGTGCAACAAGGCGTGCTGCAGCGCTATTGACAGGTGCCGGGGCTTGCCGATGCCTGCCAATTGCTACTGCACAGGGCCGCATCAGGCCAAGGCCAGGGTCAGCGGGCGGCTGCGTCCCTGCACCATGGCCGAGGGCCAGGCCGGGTCGTGCGTCAGGTTGTGCAATTGGTTGCCGTCGAGCAGAAAAGTGTCTTCCACCGTGCTGCCGGGCAGGCTGGGGTGGAAGGCCAGCGCCATGCCCCGCTTGAGGAGGATTTCCGTGTGCGCGCCGGCCGCCACTTCGGGCGCCAGGTAGCCATGGATGCCGCCCTGCCGGCTGGTACGCACCGTATCGGGCTGGCCTGCGTACGCGTAAGCGCTGTCGAGCGCGTGATACACCATGCTCAGCGCATGGCCCGTTTCGCAAGCGTCGAGCGCCACCGCTTCCAGCGCCAGCATGGCGGCATCGGCATCGCCCATCACCAGCGCCGCGCCATCGGCGCGATGCTGCGCCGGGCCGAAGCGGCGTTGACGACTGAGGCTGGCGCACAGGCCGAAACGCCGCGCGCACAGGGCCAGCACGGCTTGCGTGCCCAGCACCACCTGGGCCGGCGGCGCGCGCCGATACCGCTGCTGGCGCTGCTCGCCGCTGACCAGCACATGCACGGCTTGCAAACCCCTGAGCCACAGCGCGCGCACGCAGGCGGCAGCCAGTTCCAGCTCGCTCCAGTCAGGACGGGCCTGGCGCAGCGCATCGGCGGCCGCGCCGGCAGCCAGCTGCCCCACCTGGCGATAGCGCTGCTGCTCCGATTCCAGCAGCACCAGCCGCTCTTCGCGCAGGGCCACGGGCAGGCTGCGCTCGTGCAAGCCTGGCCGGTCGGACAAGACAGGCGCACCACCGGCCGCATGCTGCACGAAATGCTCGCGCAACTCATACAGCTGCGGCTGCATCCAGGGCGACACTTGCCATGTCCATGGCCCGCGCACTTCCTCCTCGCGCATGCGCATGGCTTCGGCCTCGTCCGTCAGGATATAGGCCGCGTCGCGCGTCACCAGCACTTCCGCGCAGCCGCACTCGGCCGTATGGCTATGGCTGTTCGACGCGCCCGCCGTGGCCCAGGCAAACCAATCCACGCTACGCAGGCGCACGGCACCGGCACCTTCCTGCTCCAGCCAGCCCCGCATCTGCGCCAGCTTGTGCGCCACTTCCAGTTCCAGCGGCCAGTTCATGGCCGCCCCTCGTCCGGGTTCAGGCGCGGCACCACCCAGCCTGCCCTGCCTGGCGCCAGCCGGGCCTCCTGTTGCTCATGCATAGCTGCTCCCTTCCTATATGGAAACGTCAGACCCGCATGCGCATAAAAAGTTCGGCGCCCGGATTCGTCTCAGGCTTGCAGTCTATGACTTCCGTCCATTTTTACAAGCGGCTATTTCGCCAGTTCGTTCAAGACAGCCGTGTACATTTGCAGATGCAGCAGCTGCTGCTTTTCCGTGATGAACGCGGGTTCGGCATGCCCCGTGTACATTGCCGATCTGCACCTGCAGGGCTGCCGACACCAGCGGGTATTGCGCATCGATGCTGATGCTCACCTGCGGCGACGCATGGGTTTTCAGGAACGGTTGCAACGCTTCCCAGTCCAATTCCCCGGACTTGTACACGTACCGCTCGATGCACTTGCTCAGCGGCACCTGTTTATCCTGGATCTGGTTCGTCGCATACCGAGTTTTTTACCGATCAGTACGCAAATTCCCGATTCGCATTATCATGTGCACAGCCTGTCTTCCCCGCCATGCTGTCCTGGGTGACCCCGCCAGCGTCAGGGAATAGACAAATCGTCCATTGTGATTTTCCACCACGTCCCGATATCGCTACCATGATTCCATTTTCCATACTCGACCTCGCGCCCATCGCCGAAGGCAGCAACGCCAGCGGTTCGTTCAAGAACACGCTGGACCTGGCGCAGCACGGCGAACGCTGGGGCTACAAGCGCTACTGGCTGGCCGAACACCACGGCATGCCCGGCATCGCCAGCGCCGCCACGGCCGTCGTCATCGCCCATGTAGCGGCCGGCACGACAACCATCCGCGTGGGTGCGGGCGGCGTCATGCTGCCGAACCATTCGCCGCTGGTCATCGCGGAACAGTTCGGCACGCTGGAAGCGCTGCACCCGGGCCGCATCGACCTGGGCCTGGGCCGCGCGCCCGGCTCCGACCAGACCACGGCGCGCGCGCTGCGCCGCGACCTGCAATCCGACGCGGAACAGTTTCCGCAGGACGTGCTGGAACTGATCGACTACATGTCCGACGAACCGCGCCAGCGCGTGCTGGCCGTACCCGGCAAGGGCGCGAAAGTGCCCGTGTGGATACTGGGGTCGAGCCTGTTCGGCGCCCATCTGGCCGCCCACCTGGGCTTGCCATATGCGTTCGCTTCGCACTTCGCGCCGCAGATGATGCTGCAAGCGGTGGCGTATTACCGCGAGCACTTCAAGCCTTCCAGACAATTGGCCAAACCGTATGTGATGCTGGGCTTTAATGTGTTCGCCGCCGATACCGATGCCGAGGCGCACCTGCGCGCCACCTCGATGCAGCAGGCGTTCGTCAACCTGCGCACGGGCCGCCCGTCGCGCCTGCAGCCGCCCATGCCCGGTTATCTGGAGCAACTGGGCCCGCAAGAACGCGCCATGCTCGATTCCGTCCTGTCCTGCACGGCCATCGGCGCGCCGGAGACCGTCAAGGCAAAGATGGCTTCCTTCATCGCCGAAACGGGCGCCGACGAGCTGATGATCACCTCACAAATTTTCGAGCACCAGCACCGGCTGCGCTCGTATGAAATCACGGCGCAGGTGCATGCGGAGCTGGCGCAGCAGCAGTAAATCTTCCTCCCTCGGTATATCCCCGTATACCCTTTTCCCGGCCGTCGGCAACGATCGCCGGGATTTTTTTGCCTGCCTCTTGCCTACGTTGCAGCCGCAAAATCGGCCCTGCCCGGCAGGAAATGCGCAGCCCCGCTATCATGCTGATCCAAAAGCGTCATTCCAAGAAAGTTGTATCGCATGAAATCCGCACCCTCGCATATCGACGCCAGCACCCTGCTGAGTTCCACCCGCATCCTGTTGTTCGCCCTGTCCGCCGGCGTGCTCGTCGCCAGCCTGTACTACGTGCAGCCGCTCACCTCGATGCTGGCCGCCTCGTTTGGCGTCAGCGTGCCGCAGGCGGGCTATCTGGTCACGGCCACGCAGATCGGCTATGTGCTGGGCATCGTGTTCCTGGTGCCCCTCAGCGACGTGCTGAACCGCCGCCAATTGCTGACGTGGATGCTGATCGCCAAGATCGGCGCCCTGCTGCTCGCTGCCACCAGCCAGAACATCATCGTCTTCGCCATCGCCAGCGTCTTGATGGGAATCACGGCCAGCGCCTTGATGGTGGTCACGGCCATGGTGGCCTCGTATGCGCCCGACCACAGCCGGGGCCGCATGGTGGGCACCGTCATGACGGGCTTACTGCTGGGCATTCTGCTGGCGCGTACCGTGTCCGGCACGGTGTCGCAGATCAGCGGCGGCTGGCGCAGCGTCTACGTACTGGCCGCCATCGTCGTGGCGGCCCTGCTCGTCATGCTGCGCCACATCCTGCCGAACGAGGCGCCGCGTGGCAAGCTGCAATACGGCAAGCTGATGGCCTCCTTGGCCGACAACATCCGCCAGGAACCGTTGCTGCGCCAGCGCGCCCTGTTCTCGGGCCTGGGCCTGGGCACCTTCAGCGTGTTCTGGACGGGCCTGACCTTCTTGCTCAGCGGCGCGCCGTATCACTATTCGGAAATGCAGATCGGCCTGTTCGGCCTGGCGGGTGCCACGGGCGCCTTTGCCGCGAATACGGCGGGCCGCATGGCCGACCGCGGCTACGCGCGCCAGGCCACCTGGCTGCTGGCCGTCGCCTCGATCGCGGGCTGGGCCCTGATCGGCTTTGGCGCCCACTCGCTGGTGCTATTGCTAATTGGCATCGTCCTGCTGGACATGGGAGTGATGGGCCTGCAAGTGACGCACCAGTCCATCATTTATAAATTGGCGCCGCATGCACGCGCGCGCGTGACTACCGTGTTCATCGCAGGCGGCTTCATCGGCGCGTCGGCCGGCTCGGCCCTGGCCAGCGCCAGCTTTGCCGCCGGCGGCTGGCCCGCCCTGTGCATGGTGGGCGGCGCCATGCCGCTGCTGCTGCTGATCGTGTGGAGCAAGTACCGCCATACGCAGCGCAGGTTGGAACGGGCGGCTTGATCCGGCGCTGCGGCGCAAACAATGTATGCGCGGACCATGCCTTATTTCGCGGCTTGCTCGCGCGCCTTGCCAAACGCATCGCCCGCCTTCCACGCCGGCATTTTCGCCGCGTTGGCCACAGCTTGTCCCAGGTTCAGCGTAAATTGCGCCTGCTGCGTCATGCCGGACAAATCCCAACTGGCATCGTACTCATCGGTGACCTGGTGGTAGCGGGGGCCATACGCGGCCGCCTTGGCTTTCGACGCGGCCACGTCCTTGATGTACTCGCGGCCGCCATTGATGGAAAACGCAGGCACGCCCGCCTTGGCAAAACTAAAATGGTCGCTGCGGAAATAGCCGCCCGCCAGGTCGGGACGCGCCTGGGCAATGTGCATGCCCATGGCTTTGGCGGTCGCCGCCGCCATCGCCCCCAGCTCCGTGCGCTCGCTGCCCTGCGCGCCGATGTCATGCGTGGCGCCGACGAAATTCAAGCTGTCGAGATTCAGCGCGGCCGCCGTCTTGTTCAAGGGCCACAGCGGGTCGGCCGCATACGCGGCGCTGCCCAATAAACCCTGCTCTTCGGCCGCCACCCACAGGAAAATCTGCGTGCGCTTCGCCGGATTTTTCACGGCTTCCTGCGCCATGGCCAGCAAGCCGGCCGTGCCCGAGGCGTTGTCGACGGCGCCGTTGTAAATCGTGTCGCCCGCTTTTTCGTCATCCTTACCTTGCATGCCCAGGTGGTCCCAGTGGCCGCTGTAGATGACGGCTTCATCCTTCAATACCGGATCCGTGCCCGGCACCATGCCGGCGATATTGAATTGTTCCACCTTGCGCACGGCGGACTTCATGTCGCCCGACAGCTTGGCATTCAAGGCGACGGCCTTGAAGTCCTTGCTTTCCGCTTGCGCGCGCAAGGCGTCCAGATCCTGACCACCGGCCGCAAACAGGCGGCGCGCCGCGTCTTCCGCGATCCAGCCCTGCAGGGGAGTGCCGGCAGTGCGGTCGGCCAACTGGAAGCGCTCGCTGCCGCTCCAGCTGTTCTGCACCACGCTCCAGTCGTACGAGGCCGACGGTTTCGTGTGGATCAGCAACACGCCCGCAGCGCCCTGGCGTTTGGCTTCCTCGAATTTGTACGTCCAGCGGCCGTAATAGGTCAGCGCCTTGCCGGCAAAGCGGTTCGGATCAAGCGCGGTCGGTTGCGGGTCGTTGACCATCATGACGACGATCTTGTCTTTGACATCGCTACCCTTGAAATCGTTCCAGCCCTCTTCCGGCGCCGTGATGCCGTAGCCGACGAACACCAGCGGCGCGTCGAACGTGTGGGCGGCAACGGAGTCGCCCGTGGCCCAGACCCAGTCCGGGCCGAACGCCAGCGGCACGGCCTTGCCATCGGCCAGCGCCTGCAGGCTACTCGCGGCAGGCAGCGACTTCACGCCGGCGATCTGCACGCTCTGGCGGTAGCTGTTGCCGCGCACGGGGCGCAAACCGGCCATCTGCGCCTGCGTTTCCAGGTACGCCACCGTCAGGTCGGCGCCCCGTTGGCCCGTGCCCCGGCCTTCCAGCAAATCGTTGGACAGGAAGGCGAGGTGGGCGCGCAGCGGCGCTTCCTGTACCACGGGCAAAACGGCAGCGGCTTGGGCGGAAAACGCCAGCGCAGTCAAGGTCAGGGAAGAAAACAGCTTCTGCATAAGATCCTTTGGATAAGAGGAGGAAAGCGGGCCGGCGGATAGCCGGGCCGGCGATTGTATGCCATGGGGCAGGCGCAGCAAAATGCGGACGAAAAAAATCCCCGCAACAAGGGCGGGGATAGACGATGGGGAAGCGTCAGACCAGCAGGGCCGCCGCCAGCGATTCGATCTCTTCGGCCGATTCCTCGAGTATCGTGTGCAGGGTGCTGCCGCCTATCCCGAAGTCGATCTTCGCCGCTGCCAGGCGCCGCTCGGCGCTTTCCGGCGGGTGCAGGGGCGAGCCGACGGGCGACAGATCGTTGGCCAGCACCAGGGTCGCGCCCAGGGTGCGGGGCGGAAACGGGCTGCCGCCGTGCCACATGCCTTCCACGGCCTGCAAGACCATGTCGGGCACTTGCAGTTGGCGCAGCACGCCGCGGCCGATCAGTTTTTCGCCGTATTCGATCCAGTCTTCCGTATTGTCATCGAGCAAGCCCGGATATTCCTCGGCGCGCGACAGCAGATAAAAGCCGCCCACTTCGTGCACGATGGCGGCGAACATGGCCGTTTCCACGTCCACGTGCGTGACTTTGCGCGCGATGACCTGGCTCAATGCCGCCACGTGGGCCGTGTGCTCCCACAGCTTGGCCCCCTTGGCGCGCAATTGCGGGTCGGTGATCTGGCTGCCCAGCTGGCGCACGATGACGGACGCCACCATCGACTTTAATGTGGCAAATCCCAGGCGCGAAACGGCCGCGCGCACATTGGCGATTTCATTGCCGGAACGGTTGTAGGCGGCCGAGTTGGCCAAGGCCACGACCCGCGCCGACAGCAGCGGCTCGGCCATGACCATGCGGGCGGCCGCTTCGATATGGCAATCTGGGTCGTCCAGCGCTTCCTGCAGCTTCAAGGTGGCCTTGACGTTGGCGGGGAACGTCAGCTCGCCCTTGCTCGCTTGCAGCGCGATAATCTTGAATACTTCCAATCTGTCCATGGGTCGATCTCCGGTACGGGCCTATGCAGGCTCTGCTATGTGGATGGGCCGGGAGTGCGCATGTATCCCCGGCCTTGCTCCCGTTTCCGGCAATATTACAGCAAGTTTAAAATCAAACCTATTACTTTCCGGAAACTTTCCCTGCCACGCCTTCGACAAAATAATCCATCTTCGTCAGCGCCGCATCGTCCAGCACGCCTTTCTCCAGGCGCACCTTGCCATCGTTATCCTTGATCGGCGCGCTGAAAGGATTGAGCTTACCAGCAATCAAATCTTTCTCGCGCGCCAATACAAACTGTTTCACATCGGCGGGCACGGCAGCATTGATGCCTTCCAGCTTGACCATGCCATCCTTGATGCCGCCCCAGGTGCTGCTGGACTTCCACGTACCGTCCAGCACAGCTTGCGCCTGCTTCGTATAGTACTCGCCCCAGTGGTGGGTGACGGCAGCCAGTTGCGCCTTCGGCCCGTACTTTTTCATGTCCGAGTGGTAGGCGATCGCATACTTGCCCTTCTCTTCCGCCGCCTGCACCACGGCGGTCGAATCCGTGTGGTGGGTGACCACGTCGGCGCCCTGGCCGATCAGGGTGATGGCCGCGTCGCGCTCCTTGCCCGGGTCGAACCAGCTATTCACCCACACCACTTTCACTTCCGCCTTCGGGTCGACGCTGCGCATGCCGCGCGTGAAGGCGTTGACGCCCTGCAACACTTCCGGGATGGGAAACGCCGCCACATAACCGGCCACGTGGGTCTTGCTCATCTTGCCTGCCAACACGCCGGCCAGGTAGCGGCCTTCGTAGAAACGGGCGTTGGTGTTGGCCACGTTGGGCGCCGTCTTGTAGCCAGTCAGGTGGATGAACTTCACATTAGGAAATTGCTTCGCCACTTTCAAGGTGGGATTCATGTAACCGAACGAGGTCGTGATGACCAGCTTGCTGCCCGTTTGCGCCAGGTCGCGGATCACGCGTTCCGCATCGGCGCTTTCCGGCACGTTTTCCACAAACTTGGTGGTGATCTTGTTGCCCAGCGCCTTTTCCATTTCCTTGCGCGCCTGGTCATGCTGGGTGGTCCAGCCCGCGTCACCGATGGGGCTGATGTAAACAAAACCGACATTCAGCGGCGCTGTCGCGGGCGCGGCGGCCATGGCAGGCATCAGAATGGCACTGCAAACGGCGGCGCACAGTAATTTCTTGGACATGGTTTTCCTTGTGGTGAGTGATTAATTTCCGGGATTGAAATTTTTCCCCAGCGAAGCGGGCATGTTGAGCTTGATGTAATTGGCATTGCTGGAAATGAGCACGAGCACGACGATGGCCGCCACATACGGCAGCATCGACAGCAGTTGCGAAGCGATGGGCACGCCCAGCGCCTGCGCATGGAAGGTCAGAATGGTGATGCCGCCAAACAGGTAGGCGCCGCCCACCACGCGCGCGGGGCGCCAGGTGGCAAAGGTGGTCAGCGCCAGCGCGATCCATCCGCGCCCCGCCACCATGCCCTCGACCCACAGCGGCGTGTACACGAGCGATAAAAAGGCGCCGGCCAGGCCGCAGCAGGCGCCGCCGAACAGCACGGCCGCCAGACGGATGCGCCGCACGGGGTAGCCGAGCGCATGCGCGGAAGACGGCGACTCGCCCACGGCGCGCAGCACCAGGCCCGCCCGCGTGCGGTATAAAAACCAGGCGATGGCCACGCACAGCAGCAGCGATAGATACACCATCGGATGTTGGCGAAACAGGGCCGGCCCCAGCACGGGAATGTCTTCCAGGAACGGGATGCCGAAGCGGCCGTTATGCAAGCTGTTGCCCACATACTTCAGGCCGATGTAGGTGGACGCGCCCGCGCCGAACAGCGACAGGGCCAGGCCCGTCGCATACTGGTTCGTGCCCAGCCATACGGTCAGCCAGGCAAAGAAGCCCGACAGCACCATGCTGGCGCCCGCCCCCGCCAGAAAGCCCAGGGTGGGGCTGCCCGTGTTGACGGCCACGGCAAAGCCCGTGATGGCCGACACCAGCATCATGCCTTCCGCGCCCAGGTTCACCACGCCCGCCTTTTCATTCACCAATAAACCGAGGGCGGCGAGCATCAGCGGCGTGCCCGCATTGATGCTGGCGGCGATCAAGGGCGCTATCGTCAGGGCCAGGTTATCCATGTTTTCTCCAGCGCAATTTATATTGGATCAGCACGTCGCAAGCGAGCAAGGCAAACAGCAAGATGCCCTGGAACACGCCCGTGATCGCGCTGGGCAGCCCCAGGCGCGATTGCGCCAGTTCGCCGCCGATATAAAACAGGGCCATGACGAAGCTGGAAAAGAGGACGCCGACAGGATGCAGCCGTCCCACGAAAGCGACGATGATGGCGGCAAAGCCGTAGCCGGGCGAGACCGTGGGCGTGAGCTGCCCCATCGGCCCCAGCACTTCGCAGGCGCCCGCCAGGCCGGACAGGGCGCCGCAGATCAACAGGGACGACCATAAAGTCTTGCGCGAAGAAAAGCCCGCATACCGCGCGGCAGCCGGCGCCATGCCGCCCACGCGCAGGCGGAAGCCCGAAATACTGCGCGACAAATACAGCCAGCCGCCCAGCGAAGCCAGCAAGGCGAAGATGATGCCCACGTGCAAGCGTGTGTCGCTGATCACCATCGGCAACAGCAAGCCGTCGGACAGCAATTTCGACTGGGGGAAATTAAATCCTTCCGGGTCGCGCAGCACGCCATACACGAGATAGCTGAGCAGCAATTGGGCGATGTAGACCAGCATCAGCGAGACGAGGATTTCGCTGGCGTTGTAGCGGTCGCGCAGCCACGCCACCAGGCCAGCCCACGCCATGCCGCCCGCCATGCCGGCCAGCAGGGACACGCCGATGACGGTCGCGCCGCCCACGCCATCGTCCAGGTACAGGGCTGCCGCGCCGCCGCAGATGGCGCCCAGGGTCAACTGCCCTTCCGCGCCGATGTTATAGATGTTGGCGCGAAAGCAGATGGCCAGGCCGACGGCGATCAACAGCAAAGGGGCGACTTTAAGGCCCAGCTCGGACCAGCCGTGCGCGTCGCGCAAGGGCTCCACGAAGAAGACGGCCAGTCCCGCCAGCGGATCGTGTCCCAGCGCAATAAATAGCAGCGCGCCGCACAACACGGTGAGCAGCACGGCCAGCACGGGCGACAGCCACGACATCAGCCGCGACGGGGTGGGACGGGCTTCCAGGCGCAAGGCAAACTTAGCCATGGGCTACCTCCTGCGGCCACAGCCCGCTCATCCATTGCCCCACCTGCGCCACGCTGGCCTCGCCCACATCGAGCGAAGGTGAAATTTTTCCTTTCGCCATCACCAACAGGCGATCGCTGATCTCGAACAATTCATCGAGTTCCTCCGATACCACTAACAAGGCGCAACCGGCGTCGCGCAGCGCCAGCAATTCGGCGCGGATTTGCGCGGCCGCGCCCACATCCACGCCCCACGTCGGCTGCGCCACCACCAGCACGGTGGGCTCGCGCATGACTTCGCGTCCGACTATGTATTTCTGCAAATTGCCTCCAGACAAGCTGCGCGCCAGCGCCTGCGGCCCGCCCGCCTTCACCTGGAAGCGGGCGATGATGGCGGCCGCCCGCTGCGCGATGACGGTATGCCGCACGAAGCCGTGACGGATGGTGGCGGGGGTCTGCAAGCTCAACAACACGTTGTCGGCCAGCCCCATGTCGGGCACGGCGCCGCGTCCCAGCCGCTCTTCCGGCACGAAGCCGAAGCCCAGCGCGCGCCGGCGTCCCGGCGGCAAGCGTCCCGCCGGCGTGCCGTTCAGCACGATGCTGGCGGGGGCCGCGCGCATGTCCTCGCCCGACAGGGCGGCCAGCAATTCCTGCTGGCCATTGCCGGACACGCCCGCGATACCGACGATCTCGCCCGCGCGCACGTCGAAATGAATGTCCGTCAACTGCGTGGCAAACGGGTGGCTCTTCGGCAAGTCCAGCTGCCGCACGCTCAGCATGACGGCACCGGGCGTGCGCGCCACGCGCGTGACGGCGGGCGGTTCGGCGCCGATCATCATGCGCGACAGGCTGGCCGCCGATTCCTGGGTGGGGTCGCACACGCCCGCGTTCTTGCCGGCGCGCACCACCGTGCAGGTATGGCACAGGGCGCGGATTTCGTCGAGCTTGTGGCTGATGTACAGGATGCTGCAGCCTTCGGCCGCCAGCTGGCGCAAGGTAGTAAACAGTTTCTCCACGGCGCCCGGCGTCAGCACGGAAGTCGGTTCATCGAGGATCAACAGTTGCGGCTTGGCCAGCAGGGCGCGCACGATTTCCACGCGCTGGCATTCGCCCACCGACAAGGTGTGCACGTGGCGCTGCGGCTCCAGGTCCAGGCCGTACTGGCGCGCCGTCGCCTCGATGCGCTGCGCCAGCTCCGCCATGTTGGTGCCGGCGGGCAAACCGAGGGCGATGTTTTCCGTGACCGTCAACGTGTCGAACAGGGAAAAGTGCTGGAACACCATGGCGATGCCCAGCGCGCGCGCGGCCGAGGGGTTGGCGATCTCGACCTCGCGGCCATTCCACAGGATGCGCCCGCCATCGGGCTGCACGGCGCCATAGATGATTTTCATCAAGGTCGATTTGCCGGCACCGTTTTCGCCAAGCACGGCGTGAATTTGTCCGGGCGCCACGGTGAGGTGGATGCCGTCATTCGCCACCACGGACGGATAGCACTTGCTGATGTCGTGTAATTCCAGGCGTGCCGTCATTGTTTTTTTCGTGCCTCGCTAAGTTGTCCGTCTGTCGATCGGCGCGGCATCAAGCCATCGCGATAGCTATCGTATCGGCATCCGCGGATGCTTGGGGGCTGGCATTTGGCAGTCCATTTCTATTTCTGCAAAAAAACAACACCTGTATACAATTTTGAAAAAAATTAGCTGCTTTGCAGCCCCCGCCTTGCCCCACAAGGGCTGGAAGATGCGATGATTATATGCAAGAAATGATAGTAAGTATGTAAATACTGCATATTGTCTGATGCTGCGCCTCTCGCATCATGGATTGAACGGCGCGCATTCTGCGGCAACGCAGCGCTTCATGCGCCCTACGCGCCCCGCCATCCCTTGTATCCGTTTTCCAACACCGCCATCAGGAGCCGAAAGTGCCAAAAATCATACCGTGTCTGTTGCCTTGCCTGTGCCTTGCCACGACCCTGGGCCTGGGAGCGACCGCCCAGGCTGCCGAATGGAGCGACACCTCGCTCAGCTGGCGTGCCGGCAATGACTACCGCGAGCCATTCAATCCCGATGACATCAAGAAGAACATCTTTGCCATCACGCACGCCAGCGGCTACAAATACGGCAGCAACTTCGTCAATCTCGATTTCCTGATCTCCGACAGCAAGGACCCTGGCGCGCTGGGTAAAACGTCCGGCGCGCAAGAAGCGTATCTGGTGTACCGCAACACCATCGACATCGGCAAGGTGCGCGGCAGCGACATCAAGTTCGGCCCCGTGCGCGGCGTCGGCGTCACCCTGGGCTTTGACGTCAACACGAAAAATGACGTTGGCTACAACTCGCGCAAGCGCATGCTGGTGGCCGGCCCGACCCTGATGTGGGACGTGCCCGGCTTCTTCAACACCAGCCTGCTGTTGCTGCGTGAAAGCAATGCCCCCAGCGGCGCCTTCCCGCCCATCTCGCAAGTGACGGGCCGCTACACGTATAAAACGCACGCCATGCTGACGGGCGCCTGGGCCATTCCCCTGTCGCCGCTGTTCTCGTTCGAAGGTTTCTTTAACCTCATCGACTCCAAAGGCAAGGATGAAGTGGGGCGCGACACGGCGGTGGAAACGAATATCGACATGCAAGTGATGTACGACGTGGGCGCGGCCCTCGGCAGCGCCAAGAACACCTTCCGCGTGGGCCTGGAATACCAGTACTGGAAGAACAAGTTCGGCAACTCGCCCGCCACCACGGGCAATGTGGGCCAGACGGCGAAGACGCCGATGATACGCGCGGAGTACCATTTCTAAGAATCATTGTCACGCATCAACATCCACGGTCGCGCCTGATGCCAGCATGAAGCTTTCCAGCTGGCGGAGAGCGCGACCGTGGAACAACTATTGCCGTATTACGAGCGTGAGCTGGGCTTGTTTCGCCAGTACACGCGCGCGTTTTCCAGCCGCTATCCGAAAGCGGCCGGGCGCCTGCTGATCGCCGGCGACACCTGCGAAGATCCGCATGTCGAACGCCTGATCCAGTCCATCGCCCTGCTCACGGCCAGGGTCGCCAAGCGCCTCGACGACGCCTATCCGCAATTCACCCAGTCCCTGCTCGACACCCTGTATCCGCACTATCTGCGGCCATTTCCCGCATGCTCCATCGTGCGCATCGCTGCCGACGAGGCGCCCGGTGGCGCACAGCTGGCCCAGCTTGCGCATGTTCCGCGCGGCACCGTGCTGCGTTCGCAACCGGTGCAAGGCGTGGCCTGCAAATTCACCAGCGCGTATGACGTGACGCTGGCGCCGCTGGCCATTACGCGTCTGCATTTTTCTGCGATCATCGACGCGCCGCCAGGCCTGCGCCTGCCCGACGGCGCCAGCGCCCTGCTCAGCATTCAATTCACCAGCAGCAGCGACAACTACCACTTGGACCAGGCCGGCTTTTCCAGCCTGCGCCTGTTTGCCGATGGCGAACCGTCCGTGCGCGCGGCCCTGCTCGACGCCCTGTTCCTGCGCGGCGCGGGCGCGTACGTGGCGCTGGACGAGCACAGCCCTTGGCTGGCCGTCGATGGCACGCCGCTGGCGCCGGCCGGCTATACGGACGACGACGCGCTGATCCCCATTTCCGCCCGTTCGCACCCGGCCCTGCGCCTGCTGACCGAGTATTTCGCCTTTCCGGAAAAATTTCATTTCATCGATATCGCCTGGTCCCGGCTGGCGGCCCTGTTGCCAAAACAGTGCCGCCAGTTCACCTTGCACCTGCCGCTCAAGGGCGTGCGCAGCGACAGCCACGAGGCGCGGCTCTTGTCCAGCGTCAGCCGCGACAACCTGCTGCCGGGCTGCACGCCTGTCGTCAACCTGTTTGCCAAGTCCGGCGTGCCGATCCGCCTCACGCATACCGAGCCCGACTACGCCCTGCTGGCCGATGCCACGCATGCGTTTGCCTACGACATACACAGCATCGAAGCCGTCACCGTGGTGCGCAAGGACGAGTCGGGCGAGCGCCTGAGCACTTTCTTGCCGCTGTATGCATCGCTGCAAGGTTCTCAGGCAGAGCATGGCCCAGAGCATGGACAGTACTGGCTGGCGCGCCGCGACGAAGCGGTGGCGGCCATCAGCCCCGGCCATGAAATGCGGTTGAGCCTGATCGACCCGCAATTTTCACCGGGCAGCGCAGCCTGCGCCACCGTCTCGACGCAACTGCTGTGCAGCAACCGCGACTTGCCCACGCAGTTGCATTACGGCTTGCCCGGCGGCGACCTGCTGGCCGAAGACGTGCCCGACGGCATCCCCGCGCGCTTCCTGCGCAAGCCCACGCCCAGCATGCGCTTCCTGGCGGACACGCACTGGCGGCTGATTGCGCACCTGTCGCTCAATTACTCGGGCCTGACGCAAGCGGGCCTGGGCGAATTCCAGAAAATGCTCAGCCTGTACGACCTGCCCCGTTCGCCCACCACACAGCGCCTGATCCAGGGCATCGTCACACTCGAACACGGCAGCACGCGCGCGTGGATGCCAACCGTGCCGTTTCCCACCCTGATGCCCGGCATCGCCATCCGCCTGGGCATCGACGAACAAGCCTTCGTCGGCAGCAGCATGTATATTTTCGCCCAGGTGCTGCAGCGCTACTTCGCCCTGAACAGCCAGCTCAACTGCTTTAGCCAACTGACGCTGCTGTCCCATCGCAGCGGCGAGGAACTCATCCGATGCCCGGAACGCAGCGCCGACGCCACCCCAGCGTGATCCAGCAATTGCTCGACGCGCCGCAGCGCTTCGAGTGCTTCCAGGCGCTGCGCCTGCTGCTGGCCTGGCTGGCCGAACACGGCATCGATGAGCACACGGCGCTGGCAAAGATCATGCGCTTCGACAACAGCGTCTCGCTGCGCTTTCCCGCCAGCCAGATCGAGGCGCTCACGACAAACGGCATCGCTGATGCCGATGCCTTGCTGCAAGCGCTGCTGTCCGGCCACAGCCAGCATATCCACCTCACGCCCGCCTTCATGGGCCTGCTGGGCTGCCAGGGCAGCTTGCCCAGCCACTATTCGGAGCGCATCGCCGCGCATCAGCATAGCGAGCGCGACACCAGCGCGCGCGCTTTTCTCGACCTGTTTTCCAGCCGTGCCGTCACCCTGTTTTACCAGGCGTGGCAAAAGTACCGCGTCGAGCAAGCCGGCCACAGCGGCGCCTTCCTGTCGCGCCTGCTGGACCTGGCCGCCTGCCAGCCGGGCCAGAGCCAGGGCCAGTACCAGGCGGCGATCGGTCTGTACAGCGGCTTGCTGCAGCAGCGCAACATCTCGTCCATCGTCATGGCGCGCATCCTCGGCGAGCACTTTGGCGTGCCCTGCCACATCGACGAAGCGACAGGCGCCATGGACGCGCTGGCGCCGCGCGAACAAACAACTCTGGGCATGGCCAATGCCGTGCTGGGCCAGCGCGCCACCATCGGCGAGCGCTGCCGCCGCCCCGACCTGGCCGTACGCCTGCGCCTCGGTCCGCTCACGGCGCAGCAGCACGCCAGCTTTTTGCCGCGCGCCCCCGCTAGCCAAGCGCTGCGGCACATGCTGATGCTGTTCGGCCAGCCGCTCGTGCGCTACGAGATCGTGCTGGTGCTGCGCGCCAGCGAGGTACGGGGACTGGCATTGACGAGCGCGCCACAAGGCGGACTCGGCTGCAACAGTTTCCTCGGCGCTGCGGCATCACCGCGCCACCGCGACGACATGCATTACGAAATGCAATTGATGCCCTCACTCAAAGATTGAAGCTTGCGGCCGCGCAAAACGCTTGTGTTCGCTATTGCTACAGTCGCTCAACGATTCCCACCGTGAAGCGATGCGCGATGAGCCAGTTCCCCGATACGACAGCGGCATGGACGGCATTAACGGGCGACATGCAGGGCCAGCGCCTGCTGCGCCTGCACTTTCCGCATGGCGACGGCCCTGCCAACGTCCAGTTCCTGGCCAACAGCCTGGCCGCCAGCGAAAGCCTGTCGCGCGATTTTTCCCATGTGGTGGAAGTGCTGTCCGATAACGCCGCCATCGCGCTCGACAAGGTGATGGGCAAGATGGTGACCATCGAACTGGTGCGCGAAGACGGCAGCTTGCGCTACTTCAATGGCTATGTATTCGAGTTCCGCTTCCTGCGCACGGACGGCGGCTTCGCCTTTTATGAAATGGTGCTGGAGCCGTGGCTGGCGCACTTGCACTTGCGGCAAAACAATGTCGCCTTCCACGGCTTGACGGTGGCGGCGCTGACGGACAAGGTCTTCGATGACTACCTGATGCGCGACTACAAGCTGGCCGCCAGCGGCCTGGACCCCGCCATCACCTACACGTGCCAGCACAACGAGAGCGACCACAATCTGCTGCACCGCCACTGGGAACAGCTGGGCTGGCACTACCGCTACGAACACCGCCTTGACGGCCACACCTTGTGGCTGGACGACGACAGCACTACCGGCAAGCCCATCGATGGAGAATCGAGCGCCATGCCCTTCCAGCACCAGGCCGGTTCCCTGGAGGACGATGGCGTGCATCAATGGCGCACGGTGCGGCGCATGGCCCCGGCCCAGATGACGGTGGCCAGTTTCAACTTCAAGAATCCGCGCAGCGCCCGCGCCAGCCGCGACTCGCTGAACAGGCAAGGCGCCGTGCCGTCCCTGGAAGTGTATGAAAACACGGGCAGCTACGGTTTTAAAAACATCGACGATGGCGAAGCCCTGGCACAGCGCCGCATGGAAGAGCTTGATGCCCAGGGCCAGCTGTTCGAGGCGCAGGGCAATGACCGCACGGCGCAGCCGGGACGCTGGTTCACCCTGGACGGGCATTTCGACAGCGCAGCTGGCGAATACCTGATCCTGTCCGTGCACCACTACGCCAGCAACAACTACCAGCAAGGGCACGGCGCCACCTCGCACTACAGCAACACATTTACCTGCATCCCCCGCGCCACTCCCTGGCGCCCCGGCCGCAACTTTCATAGCCGCGAACCGAAGATCTACGGCGTGCAGACGGCGACCGTCGTCGGGCCGCCCGGCGAGGAAATCCATACGGACGGTTACGGAAGAGTCAAAGTGCAATTCCACTGGGACCGCCTGGGCACCTTCGACGACAAAAGTTCGCCGTGGATACGCGTGATATCGAACTGGGCCGGCCCGAATTTCGGCCACATCAGCCTGCCCCGGGTGGGCATGGAAGTGGCCGTGCAGTTTCTCGACGGTAACGTCGCCATGCCCATCATCATCGGCTGCGTCTACAACGCGCGCAATATGCCGCCATGGGAGCTACCGGCCAACAAGACGCAAAGCGGCATGCTGAGCCGTTCCTCAAAAAAAGGTTCCGCCGCGCACGCCAACGCCTTGCGCTTCGAAGACCGCAAGGATGCGGAAGAGCTGTGGCTGCATGCGGAAAAAGACCAGCGCATCGAAGTCGAGCACGACGAATCGCACTGGGTCGGCAATGACCGGAAAAAGACTGTCGACCGCGATGAAACGGTGCACGTCAAGCGCGACCGCACGGAAACGGTGGACCACGATGAAGACATCACCGTGCACAACAACCGCCGTGAGCGCGTCGACCATGACGAACACATCGACATCGGCGACAACCGCCGCGAACACGTAGGCGGCAACGAGCAGGTGCAAATTGACGGCCACCGTTCTGAACGGGTGACCCTGGCCAAGGACGAAACGATCGGCCTGGCCAAGGTGCTGACCATCGGCGCGGCCTACCAGACTACCGTCATCGGCGCCATGAACACCACCGTGGTGCTGGCGCAGGCAGAGCAGATCGGCCTGGCAAAAAGCGTCATCGTCGGCGCCGACAGCACGCTCACGGCCACCGATTCGCACACGATGACGGTAGGCACATCCAGCATCACCATCACGCCGGGACGCATCGAACTGGTTGCCGATGAAATCATCATCCGCGGCAGATCGAAGGTGCAGATCCATGGCGACGACATCGACAACAACCCGGGCTGACGATGAACGACGCCGGCACAGCCCATTTCAACATCCCCAACCTGCTCTTCGACAACCGCACGCCGCACGCGGCCAGCCAGTTCGACATGGTCGACCAATTCGGCGAGGCCTTTCATGTGGTGGTTGCGCGCATGGGCTACACCTTGGGCCCCTGCGGCGCGGACGGCCTGGCCAGCCTGCTGCCCATGGCGCGTCAGTCACCGCTGGCTACGGAAGACCGGCACCTGCACAATGACACGCAGGCGGGCACGCTGCAGGAGAGCGACTTCGCGCCGTACAAGCCGCGCTGCGACGTGATCGTCAACGGCGTGGCGCACGCGCCGCGCGGGCAGGCGATGCCGCAATTTCTCGTCAACCTGAAGGTGCGGTCAGAAAAGAAAACCCTGATCGACAAGACCCTGCAAGTGAGTGGCGAGCACGCTTTCCGCAAGAAAGCCGTCCTCACGCGCCTGGCGCAAAGCTGCGCCCGCATCGCCACGGCGGGCTTGCCGCGGCCCAATCCGTGGCAGCTATCCGCACCGGAAGCGTTCCTGCAATTGCCGCTGCACTACGCCTACGCATATGGCGGCCAATGCCGCATCGAGGCCGATGACTGCAACACGGCGGCGCACGATTCCTGCCAGGCCAATCCCCTGGGACGGGGCTTTGCGCGGCACTGGTACCTGGATGCGAAACAGATCAATGAGGTGCCAGCGCCCCGTATCACACATCCGTCGCTGCCCTGCACGGCCGCCCAGTTCTTGCAAGGCGCGGGCGGCAAGGAGTTGCCCGCGCCGGCGGGGCTGGCCGCTGTCGGCCGTGGCTGGTTGCCGCGCCGCGCGCTGGCCGGCAGCATCGTCGTCAAGGATAAATGGGATGCCGATGAAGTCCCTGCCCTGCCGGAAGACTTCGATTTCGCGTACTGGAACAGCACGCCCCCGGACCAGCAATGTCCGCACCTGGCGGGACGGGAGCAATTTACGCTGACCAATCAGTGCCGCCACGACCATCGCTCGGCCCGCATCGACCCGCGCGGCAACACCGTGTTGTGTTTCGCCTTGCCCCAGCAAGTGCTGTGCCTGCTGCTGGCAGACAAGAACGACCAGTTGCTCGTCTGGCGCCTGGCCATCGATACGGTGCTGATCGATCCTGAGGCGGCCAGCGTGGAGCTGGTCTGGCGCGCCATCGTGCCGGCCGACGCGGGCCAGGTCGCCTCGCGCCTGCTGCACCTGATGGAGCCGGCGCAGATCGCCCGCATCGAACTGCTGGAACAGGCGCAGGAAGCACTAAGCGAAGCCGCCGGGCAGGGCAAGAAACCATGACGAATGAAACCGTCACCAAAGCGTCGCGCTTCTATTGCGTCAGCCTCAGCCCCGACATATGCAAGACGCCCGTCGGCTCCAGCACGCCCCCTATTCCCTACAGCATCATCGGTGAGTTTGCGGAGGCACAGAACGCTTCGCCCAACGTCAAGTCGCACAGCGAGCCCGTCATCCTGCACCAGCGCAGCATCATTCCCACCGTCAAGGGCGACGCGGCCGGCAAGGCGGGCGGCGTCAAGAGCGGCACCGTCGGCAAGCAGGTCGACACCAAGGTCGCCAGCGCCATCCACCGCGCCAACGGCGCCAGCCTGGTGCAGATGGGGCGCGAAGTATGGATGAATTCGCGCAATACCGTGGGCAAGATTTATGAACGGGGTGGGGAGGCGGCCAAGCCCGTGCTCAAGGAACTGAAGGCGGCGATACGGGAGGCGGCACAAGACTACAAGCAGCATGGTTCGAAGAGCATGCATGGCGCCGCCGAAGACCTGGTGGACGCGGGCGGCGCCGTCCTGACAGGCAGTGCCGTGCTGGGTGTCGCCGGACTGGGCGCTGCGGCAACCGGCGTTGGCCTGCCGGCAGCTGCCGCGATGGAAACAGCGGCAGCAACCGGCGCGGTTACCGGCACGGCGACCCTTGCGACAGGCACGGCAATGGAAGCGTCGGCCACGGTACTCGACCAGGCGGCCGACTACGTATTGACAGGCAAGACACCAGATTTGCTCAATACGGCCTCAAACATCGTCACGAATGCGGCAGGCACATTTTTGCAAACGGCAGTGTTCGGCAAGATTCCCGGCGGAAAAATACTGAGCAAGTTTCTCGGCAAAAAAACGGCGCCGAGCATCAACAAGGTCAAGGACAAGCTGGTCGGCAAGAAACCGGACAAGCCGCCCCCAAAACTCGACAAACCTCCCCCAAAGAATGGCGGTGACGACGGCAAGAGCCGGGGCAAGAAGGAACCGAAATCGGAAGCCCCATCCGACTGCTGCCCCAAGGATAGCGGCCCCGCGAAAAAACCCGTCAAGGGCCGCAAGCCCGTGCATTTCGGCACGGGCCAGGAAATCCTGTACCAGACGGATTTCGCGCTCGAACGCAGCATCCCCATCGCCTGGACACGCTGCTACCGTTCCGGCGCCGAATGCGAAGACGGAGGCTTGCTGGGCGCGCGCTGGTCCACGCCCTACACCACCAGCCTGTCGTTGTGCGATGCGGGCATCGTGTTGCACGATGACAGCGGCCGCGCCCTGCGCCTGCCTGGCCTGGAACCGGGCCAGCAGCACGACAGCCGCAAGGAAGGTTTTACGCTGACGCGCGATGGCGCCGACACCTTTACTGTGCTGTGGCGTGACGGCAGCGTCGACCGCTACGCGCACGCTGAAAGCGGCTGGCTGCCACACGGCTACGACGGCGTCAACGCCATGCTGGCCCCGTCCGCGCCCGTCGCCGTGCAGCGCTTTGCACTCGTGCGTAGCGAAGCGCGCGATGGACGCGGCATCAGCATCGACCGCTTCATCGATGCCAAACCGGGCGAAGTGCTGCTGCGCCTGCGCAGCGACGACGGCAGCGTGCTCGAAGCCATGCGCGGGGAGCTCGAACAGTCCACCCACATCGGCCGGGTCGACGAAGTGCTGGCGGACGGCAGCCGACTCTGCCACGTCCGCTACGCCTATGCCAGCGAAAAGGAGGATGCACAACCGCCCTTCGCGCCCCGCTACAACCTGGTCAGCCAGTCGAATGCGCTGGGCGATATGCGCCGCTACACCTATCGTCACCACCTGCTCACATCGTGCAGCAGCTACACGGGTTTTAGTTACGAGCTGGAATGGATCAGCCTGGACGCGCTGCGCGCCCGCTGGAGCGGCTCCCCCTTGAGCGAACCGGAGCTGGCGCAGCGCCATCCCATCAGCTTGGCCAACAGTTACCAGGCGCGCGCCATCATCACGCGCGCCCAAGATGGCAGCGAGCACACGCGCATCGATTACGTGGACAACGACACCAGCCGCGTCACGGATAACGGCGGCGTCCTCGAATTCACATTCGACGCCAACTGGCTGGTCACCGAAGTGCGCCGCGTCATCGATGGCAAAACCGCCTCGCTGGGCCGGCGCGAATGGGACCGCGACGGCATGCTGCTGGCCGATATCGATGCCAACGGCGCCGCCACGCGCTATGCCTACGATGCAGCCGGCAACCTGACCCGCAGCACCGATGCCAAGGGGCACAGCAGCAGCGTCGCATACGATGGCCAGAACCAGCCCGTCGCCTTCACCGATGCGCTGGGCAACATCGCACGCCGCGAATACGATGCGGCAGGCCGCCCCGTCAGCATCACGGATGCGCTGGGCCACGTCACGCGCTACCGCTACGACCAGCGCGGCCAGCTGGTGGAACTGATCGACGCCAGGGGCGGCAGCAAGCATTTTCAGTACAACCGCCAGGGCTTGCCTATCAGCTACACGGATTGTTCTGGCCACAGCAGCGAATACAGCTACGACAAGCAGGGAAGATTGACTGCTGCACGCGATGCCATGGGCCACGTCAGCAGCTATGAGTACGATGGCCTCGGCCGCCTGACCGGGCTCATCGCACCAGACAAAACACGGGAACACTACGCCTACGATGCAGACGGCAATCTGGTCTTGCACGTGGATGGCGCCGGCCAGCAGACGCGCTACCGCTACAACGGCCAGGGCTTGCCGGTGGAACGCACGGACGCCATTGGCCAGTCTTTACAGTATCGCTACGATAGCGCGCTGCAACTGACGGAATTGATCAACGCCAAGGGCGAAAGCTACCGGCTCGCGTATCACGCGGAAGGCTGGCTGACGTCGGAAACGGGCTTCGACGGCAAGCGCACCCAATACAGCTACGACCAGTCCGGCAACCTCACCGCCACCGATTGCGGCAGCCAGCGCACGCAGCTGTTGCGCGACACGCTCGGTTTGTTATCCGTCAAGACCACGGCGGACGGCGTGGTGCGCTACGCCTACGATGCGCTGGGGCGGTTGACAGCCGTTTCCGCGCCGCAGGCAGAACAGCGCTTTGTCCACGATGCGCTGGGCCAGCTGATCGAAGAGCGCAGCGCCTGCTTTTTGCAAACGCTGCCCGAGATGGCCAGGTTGCCGAATGCCCCGCGCGCGCCAGACGCCAGCTTTGTCATGACGCACTCTTATGACGAGCTGGGCAACCGCATCCAGACGGTCTTGCCGAACGGACGCCGCATCGACACCTTGCGCTACGGTTCCGGCCACTGGCATGGCGTGCTGTGGCAAGGCCAGACCGTGGTCGATGTCGAGCGCGACAAGCTGCACCGGGAAAAGCAGCGGCAGCTCGGCAGCAGCGGTTTGCTGGCCACGCGCCAGTACGATCCGCAATCGCGGCTCACGCAGCTGACCCTGGCGCGCGGCGCCGATGCGCCCGCCCCCGTGCGCGAACGCCGCTTCGACTACGATGCGCAGGGCAACCTGACCACCATTTTTCAAACAGGCGCCACCGCTGCCGGTCCGCTCGGCAAACTCAGTTACGCCTATGACCCCGTCGGCCAGTTGCTGTCCGCCGTGCAACCGGGCCTGGCCGAACGCTTCGCCTTCGATCCGGCAGGCAATCTGCTCGACAAGGCTCCCGCCACCGGCAACGTACTGAAACGCTACGGCGATACCGAATACGATTACGACGAGCAAGGCAATGCCACTAGCAAGCGCTTCCATCCGCCGGGCAGGGAATCGACCTGGAGCGACCTGGCGCTTGAATACGACGCCGAAAACCGCCTCAGCCACGCCACCAGGATAGAACGCCAATCACGCCACCGCGCCCACTATTTCTATGACGCCTTCAGCCGCCGCATCGCCAAACGGGTAGAAGAAGCACGCTGGAGCAAGCAGCAAGACATCACCAAAGACCAGCCCGCCCGCACGAACGCCACCACCACCTTCTTCGTCTGGGATGGCGACACGCTGGCACAGGAACTTGGGCACGAAGAAACGGTCACATACCTGTACGAGCCGGACAGCTTCGTGCCGCTGGCCAGGATCGCTTCGCCGGCCTGTCGCCAGGCAAGCGCGGCACATCTGCCGCGTGTGGCGCAGTGGGATTTACCTGCCACCCGAGACGACGCGGAACTGCAGGTGGCCATCGCGCAAGAACAGGCGGACACCGAAGCGCTGCATGTCTCGGCATGGCAGCGTACCCAAACAGCGGCCGAAGGCGCGGCAGTACACGACCACATCACCCACTACCACTGCGACCACCTGGGCACGCCGCGCGAGCTGACGGATGCGCAAGGGAACGTGGTCTGGAGCGGGCGCTACAAGGCTTGGGGGCGCTTGCTGCAGGTAGACGGAGAAATCGAACAGCCGCTGCGGTTTCAGGGGCAGTATGAGGATGGGGAAACGGGGCTGTTTTATAACCGTTACCGCTACTATGATCCGGATGTAGCCAGGTACGTGACGCAAGATCCAGTTGGCTTGCTTGGTGGATTAAATACATATACATATGCACCAAATCCCACTGGCTGGAATGACCCATTAGGATTAGCAAAAAAATGTGCAAAAAACACACCATGCAATCCTTGCATTGGTAAAAATCCATCAGCTTCAGCAACAAAATGGCAAGGTAAGCCGCCCTACCCAGGAGTCGATGCATATACAAATATTGTTTTAAAAAAAGGGACTATCTTATATTCCCTTTATCCGTATGGTCCCAAACCCGGAAATTATTACAGCGACAGAATAACCCTTATTTCCGCAAATGGAAGCGCATTGGCATACAATAATTTAACGCAAATCTCACATTCCGGAAACACTCCAGGGGCGCGACCGATGAGAGATCAGGTTCAAGCATTCAAACTATCGGAAGATATCTGTGCAGGCACGGGAAAAGCATTGGCAAATACATTACTAGGCGCAGGAGGAGGAAATCAATACTTTATTGATGATTCAGATATATCAAAACTCAAAGCTAACGCAAAAATATTTAAATTTCCGAGGCCGTAAATGAATATAAATAAGAATACTGGAGATATTGAAATAAATGAGAATTTTCACGTAAACAAAAACACATCAAGCAAAGAAATAAAAAACATAAATTTTCTTGAAAGTTTTGGAGAAATAAATGAATTTGAAACATATAGCATGCAAAATATTAAATTTCTCAATCTGGAAACAAGAGTAAATTTCAGATTTAAAAATGGAATCCTTTACATTATTGAAATAATCTGGACAGATGGAATCACAAACAGACTTGGATATGACACCAGTCACTCGGACATGATCAATGAAAAAAAATATCTAAGTAAGTTAATTTCAAAGTTACTAGGTCAATCAACTGAAACATCGACAAAGTATGAGGATTTTTTTTCTTTCTCGTGGGGATACATAATAGTCAAAGCAGATCAAAAATCATCACTTTGCTCAATAATGATAATATATGGCAAAAATACAAACATATGATGAGGAATAAATATTAATTAACAGAGTACTCCAACAAACCTTTCCTGTTCCGATAGAGATATGGAAAAATACACACCCGACATAGAAAACTTAGAAGAAAAAATTTCCGGAAAAAATCTTGAGAAATTGCTCATGGTTTTGGATGAATTCAAGAAAGAGCAAAGAAATATTTCAGATTTTGAAATATACATTCAAGACAACAACGAAGATATTAAAATAACTTTCGTACCAAATTTTGCACCCGGTGAAAAAATACTAGGTGGAAAAACATCACTGGGCAGATCCATCACTTATACCATTTCAAAAAAAACGAGAAAAATCATCAGTTCAAACTATCATAGATAAAACCAGACTATCAATGATTCAGGTACCAGTCGCCGCCTCACGATGGCGCACGAGTCCAACAATAAATTCTCAATAGAATTCATGAATCCTTCAAACATTGAGCAAGCACATCGCGTAGGTAGCAAAGGTGGCACGATCAATCTATTCACTTTACCAACGAAAAATATTGACACGCTCAAGGAGCGACTGGAAAAAACTGCTTTTTTCGTCAATTACGTAGAGGCTCCCTACGCAAGTTTTCTGAACGTCGAAGATCCTATGGGGAACAATATTTGCCTCTACGAACCGTGCTGAATCACTGCAATAATTCATACGAGATGCCTCATTCAAAATCCCGCATAACAGAATGAAAAAATTTGAAATCCCAGGCTGTATTTTTGATTTCATTGATGGATTACTGCTCGTCAATGGAGAAATTGTATTATCGGAAAAAACGCCAGCAAACTATTTCATAAATAGCATTATCAATACATTCCATACCAAGCCCACAACAACAGGGACTGGGATGTATATTTTTGATATCAATGAATGGGTAGGCGATTACGTTGTCGAGTTAATTATTGTAAAGGAAAATTTCCAAAAAATAGATTACATAATTATGCATTACTTTGAAAATAATTCTGTAGGCAACGGCGTGAGTGAATCCTCGCTAGTCAAACAAATTCAAAGAAAATCTGGCATTCCCGGTCAAGTTAAAGGACTATCAGAAATAATATTTCAATTTTCATGGGGAAGCGTTATTGTACAGCATGACATAAAAACATCTTCCTCATGCATAATCTTGCAGTACAAAATAGCCAGAAAATCGCCCATCCAATTGAAAATGAATGATCATCGTGAATCGCATATCAATCTCGATAAATATATAGAAGTGCAGCAACGAATAATAGAATCAATAAAAAATAGTGATAATTTTTTCCCAAAAGCAAGCGAGATACGATGGCTGAATTTATTGAAGAAGCTACCTCGAAAATTAAAAATCTGTCTTCTCAATGAGATTTCTTTGGGAAATTCATTGATAGCAATGCATTCTTCAGGCTGGCCAGATGAGGGGAGCGTTGTAGCACTGCTCAGTAATAAGTTCAGCACGAAGGAATTCGACAAGGATTTACATTTCAGAGAACTGAATGACGCGCATTACTGCAAGGAAGAAATTTCATATATTGAAGATAACGTTACACACTTGATTATCAATTAGGCAATTCCGATAACAGCCCAGGATTTGACTTGCCCATCGCCCTGCACGATACTTGCCGCTGTCACCAAAGCTCCCCATCCTGAGCAATAAGCCATCAGCGCCTGTCACCACCGCCTACACTCACAGCATGCCGTCTCCGAACTCTCCCACCGCCCCCTACATCGGCCGCTTCGCCCCCTCCCCCTCCGGTCCCCTGCACATGGGCTCGCTTGTCGCCGCCATGGCCAGTTATCTCGATGCGAAGGTGCATCGCGGCACGTGGCTGCTGCGTATCGAGGATCTGGACTATGACCGCAATGTCGAGGGCGCCGATATGGCGATCCTGGCCACCCTGCAACGCTGCGGCATGACGTGGAATGGCGAGGCGACGTGGCAGAGCCGCAGGCTGCCGCTGTACGAGGCGGCGCTGACGCGGTTGCAGGACGATGGGCTCGTGTATGCGTGCGGCTGTTCGCGCAAGGAAATCCACGATTCGGTGCTGCACGCGGGGGTCCCCAAGGGCGGGGCCGCCGTGTATCCGGGCACTTGCCGCCACGGCTTGGCGCCGGGCAAGGCGGCGCGGGCCTTGCGGTTGCGCGTGCCGGAGGGGCCGCAAGCCGTGTATCGCTTTACCGACCGCTGGCATGGTCCGCAGCGGCAGGACCTGGCCGGCGAAGTGGGCGACTTCATCGTGCTGCGCGGCGATGGTTACTGGGCGTACCAGCTGGCCGTGGTGGTTGACGATGGCGTGCAGGGCATCACGCAGGTGGTGCGCGGGGCGGATTTGCTCGATTCGACGCCACGCCAGCTGTATCTGCAGGATGTGCTGGGCTTGCCGCATCCGGGCTTTCTGCACGTGCCTGTCGTCAACAATGCCAGCGGCGAGAAACTGTCGAAACAGACGGGCGCCCTCGCCTTCGATACGGGCACGCATGCCGGCGAACTGCTGGCGTCGGCGCTGCTGCCGGCCGCCCGCTTCCTCGGTCTCGACGTGCGCGCCGACGATGTGGAAGACTTCTGGCGGCAAGCCATTCCTGCCTGGGCGCAGCGGCTGGCGCGCCTTCCCGAGCGCACATAAAAAAACCCGCCGCGGCGCAAACCGGGCGGGTTGAGGCAGGCGCTGGCCGCAAGGGCCGGCGCCTGGTATCAGGCAATTAGAAGTTGCCCTTGAACTGCACACCAAATTGACGTGGCTCATTGATGAAGCCCGTGCGGTTGTTGAAGTCGATGGCGCCCGTGATACGGCGGGTATCGGTGATGTTGCGGCCAAAGGCAGCCACTTCATACTTGCCGGCATCCCAGATGTAGCCCACGCGCAAGCCGCCTTCGACCATCGGCTTGCCGGTGAATTCTGCTGTCTCATACAGGAAGAAGTTGACCTTGCTGCGGTACGCCCAGTCCGTGAAGACGAAGAATTCGCCATTTTCCATCGGAATCGAATAGCGGCCCGTAGCGGTTACCGTCCACTTCGGCGCTTGCGGCAGAGGATTGCCATTGATGATGGCGTTGCCAGCGGCGTTAATCGGATCGGTCACGGTGCAGCGCGTTTGGTCGCAGGTGGCGATCGACAGGCTCGGGTCCTTGATTTCCGTGAAGTTGTAGCTGCCGCCCAGGGACATCTTCAGGCTAGGCGTGACGAAACCTTCCAGTTCCAGTTCCGCGCCGCGGCCATTCGTTTTGGCGGCGTTGATCAGGCGCGTCACGTTCGAGGTGCCGCCCACCACTGTCAGCTGCTGGTTTTTCACCTGGTAGTCATACACGCTGAACGCGATACGGGCGCGGCGGTTGAACAGGTCGGCCTTGATACCGGCTTCGAATGAGGTGATGGTTTCCGCATCGGCCACAGTCACAGGCACATCCTTGCTGGCTGGCGCGATACTTGGCGCACGGAAACCGGTGGCGATACGGCCGTAGAAGTTCACGTCCTTATTGTATTTATACGTACCGCTCAAGTCCCAGTTGACCTTGGCCTTGCTGACATCGGCGCTGCTCGGATTCTTTTGATCGATGTTGTAGACCGATACCGTGTCAAAATTCTTCTTGTCCTTGGTGTAGCGCAAACCGGCGCGCAGCATGAAGTCGTCGTTGACGGCGTAGTTCACGGAGCCGAAGGTAGCCCATGCACTATTTTTTTGGCGGCTGGCCAGATGCGTGTCCAGCACGTGCGTGTCGGTATCGAAGCTGTCGGCGAAACCGTTGGCGTTCTCGTTGAAGTAGTACACGCCAGCCTGCCAGTTGAGCGGACCGGCATTTTTCGACTCGGCACGGAATTCTTGCGAGTATTGTTTCACGCTGGTGATACCGTCAGCCGTTTCAACCTGGAAGGGAATGAAGTTGGGGCTGGTCGGGCCAAATCTGTTCGGCGCGCCGCCGTCGATGTCGCCATGCGACACGTAATTACCGACCTGTTCAAAGCCGGTGATCGAGTACAGCTTGACGCCGTCCAGGTCCCAGCTCAGGCGGGCGCTGGCGCCGTTGGTGCGCAGGCGCTGGAAATTGCGTGCGTTCGTGAACGACTTGTTCGGGTCGAAACCGTCAACGATATCGTTCGTGCCCTGCTTGATCAGGTTGGCGTAGAAGACGCGCGCGCTGCCCGTCGTATTACGCTGGTGCACATTGAACAGGGCGTTGAACGTGGTGTTCGGTGCGTACAGCAATTGCACGCGTTCGGCGTGTTCGTTGTAGCCGTCCAGCGCGTTTTTCTGGCCCGTAAAGGTGTTGTCGACGTAATCGTCGCGGTGCTGGCGCAGGGTCGAGAAGCGCAGCGCCCATTCTTTGCTCAGCGGCACGTTGACGGCGCCGTCGAAGTTGCTCGTATTGTGCGTGGCGGTGGAAACGTTGTAATAGCCTTCAACCTTGTCCAGATTCGGCTTGACGGATTCGAACTTGACCACGCCGGCAGGCGTATTGCGGCCGAACAAGGTACCTTGCGGGCCGCGCAACACTTCCACGCCGGCCACGTCAAAAATTGGATAACCCTTGAGGATAGGGTTCTCTTGCACGACATCATCGTAAATCAGGGAAACAGGCTGCGATGCAAAGATGTTGAAGTCGGTATTGCCGTAGCCGCGGATGTAGAAGCGGGGGAAGGTGCGGCCATTCGACGATTCCACGTTCAGGCTCGGCACTTTGCCGGCCAGCACGCGAATGTCTTGTCCGCCGGATACCAGCACGTCGAGCTTCTCGTCGCGCAGCAGCGACACGGAAACGGGCACGTCGCGGATATTTTCCTTGCGGCGCTGCGCCGTCACGGTCACGGTTTCCAGCTGGCTGGCGGCAGGGGTCGTATCAGCAGCGACTTCATCAGCATAAGCCGAGCCGATAGGCAAGGCAGCGGACAGTGCCAGCATGGCGGCGCTTTTGGCGCACAAACGCTGGTGCATCTTGGACATCTTGATCATGTTGTTTCCCAGAAGTTTAAAAAAAGAATTGCGAAATCTGTCTTCCAACCTGTCTCCGGCTTATGTACGGCGCTGGCGTTCTCTGCACCGTCATGGTGCAGCAGCGCGAGCGGATGTTTCTCCACTCCTGGCGTCACTGGCTCTGCCCTGGCTGTCGTCCAAGCTGACAGCGGGGGCGGCCGCATCTCTGGGATGTCTGATGAACACCAACTTTTGAGTAAGGCGCCAATTTAATTCAAGCGCCTTATGCGCTGCAAGAATATTGTTATGTAAAATATTCATTCATCAACATAAAGGGCTGACTAGTGGTTATTCAGCCACAACAGCGCCCTCGCCTTGCCATTTCCCACAATGACTGGCTGGATGGCGCGACTTTTTCTCGTGGCATGCAGAAAGCAGAATTGACGTCCTGCAAGACAGCCCAGAGGATAAAAATAGTTGTAATATCGCCAGAATTGAGTGGCAAGGCCGCCCCACTCCAGTGCGGCGGCGGCCCCTGCCTCCCCCTTGCACCCTCGTTGATCGCCTCCATGCCAGAACCGAGCCAGCCCAGCAACGCCGTCCCGTCCTCCATCGCTGCCGCCCAGGCCGCCCATTCACTGCTGCGCGCCCATTGCGACATCGTCTGGAGCACGAAAACCTTCGGCCAGTTCGATGCCGACCAGCCCTCCTGGCGCGCCTTCACGGGCCAGACCGAAGCCGAACTGCTGGGCCGCGGCTGGCTCAATGCGCTGCATCCGGACGACCGCAACTGGCCTTACGTCATGCCGTCGCACCTGACGAGCGTGTTCGAAGCGGAATACCGGCTGCGCCACGTCAGCGGCACCTACCGCAATATGCTCGTGCGCATGCTGCCTGTGCTGGCACCCGATGGCAGCATCGTTGAATGGCTGGGTTCGCATTGCGACGTGACACAGCAACGGCAGACGGAACAGCGGCTGCGCCTGGCCATGCAGGGCGGCCGCATGGGCACGTGGGAGATCGACCTGGGCAGCGGCAGCATGGCCGGCTCCGACGCGTTCAAGGCCAATCTGGGCCTGCCACCTGCCAGCCACATCGACTACGCGCAACTGACGGGCGCCATGCTCGACGGTGAGCTGCAGCATTGGCAAACGGTGGTGCACGCCGCCATCGCCAGCGCCAGCGATTTCGAGATCGACATCCGCGTGCGCTGGCCCGATGGATCGCTGCACTGGGCGCACATGCGCGGTACCTGCACCAGCGACGGCGCCGGCAACGTGATCGCCCTGTCCGGCATCTCGCTCGACTTGACGGCCAGCAAGCAGAACGAGGAAACCCTGCGCCTGACCCTGGAGGCCGGCGAAGTGGCCACCTGGAACTGGGACATCGTGGCCGACCGGGTCACGGCCGACAGCAATATGGCGCGCTTGTTCCCCGTCAATGCCGAAGCGGCCACGGCGGCACCCCTGACGCGCTACCTGGACATCATCCATCCCGATGAGCGCGAGCAAGTCAGCGCGCAGATAAGCCAGGCGGTGCACGCGCACACGCCGTTCGAGGCCAGCTACCGCGTCGCTGCCGGCGATGGCCAGTACCGCTCGGTCATCGCGCGGGGCCGCGCGGAATACGCCCCCGATGGCACGCCCTTGCAATTTCCCGGCGTCCTGCTCGACATCACGCGCCAGAAACAGGTGGAAGATGCGCTGCGCCGCAGCGAGGAACGCTACCGCACCCTGATCGAGCTGATGGACCAGGGCTTTTGCGTCATCGAAATGCTGTACGACGAGCAAGGCCGCCCCGCGGACTTCCGCTACCTGGAAGGCAACGCCGCCTTCGTCAAACAGTCGGGACTGGACAACGCCATTGGCAAGACCATCCGCAGCTTCGTGCCCGAGCACGACCAGCACTGGTTCGACCTGTACGACCAGGTCGTCAAGACGGGCGAACCCGTGCGCTACGAAAACGAAGCCGTGGCCATGGAGCGCTGGTTCGAAGTCTTCGCCGCGCGCCTGGGTGGCCCAGGCAGCCGTCTGCTGACAATACTGTTCAGCGACATCAGCGAGCGCAAGCGCTCGGAGCAGCAATTGCGCCAGCTGGCCGACAACCTGTCCGAGATGGACCGGCGCAAGACGGAATTCCTGGCCACCCTGGCGCACGAATTGCGCAACCCGCTCGCGCCCATCCGCAACGGCCTGCAAATCATGCGCCTTGCCGCCGACAAGCCCGCCACCGTGTCGCGCGTGCGCGACGTGATGGAACGGCAAGTCAATCAGATGGTGCACCTGGTCAATGATTTGCTGGACGTGGCCCGCATCACGCGGGGTCAGATCGAACTCAAGCTGGAACGGGCGGACTTGAAAACCATCATCGCCAGCGCCGTGGAAACGAGCATGCCGCTGATCGAAGCGGGCCGTCACCAGTTCCAGATGCAACTCGCTGAAGACCCGCTGCCGCTCGAGGCCGACCCCACGCGGCTGGCGCAAGTACTGGGCAATTTGCTCAACAATGCCGCCAAGTACACGCCCGCCGGCGGCCATATCAGCTTGCGTGCCCTGCGCGACGGCAACGAGGCCTTGATCGAGGTCAGGGATAGCGGCGTGGGCATCCCCGCCGAATCGATCGCCACCGTCTTCGACATGTTTACCCAGGTGGGGCAAAACATGGGCAGGGCTCAGGGTGGGCTGGGTATCGGCCTGTCGCTGGTGCGGCGCCTGGCCGAGCTGCATGGCGGCAGCGCCACGGCGGCCAGTCCTGGCGCCGGCCTGGGCAGCACCTTCAGCGTGCGCCTGCCCCTGCTGGCAGCGGAGCCAGCCGCTCCCGCCGTCCCGACCGTGCCGGCCAGCGCCACCAGCGGCCCCCGCTTCCGCGTGCTGGTGGTCGATGACAATGTCGATGCGGCCGATACCCTGGCCGCCGTGCTCGACATGATGGGCCATGCCACGCAAGTGGCCCACGATGGCGCGCAGGCGCTGGCCATGGCGCCGCAATTCTTGCCAGACGTTATCTTCCTCGACATCGGCTTGCCTGGCATAAACGGCTACGAGGTGGCGCGCGCGCTGCGCCGGATACCGGCCGGCGCCAACGTCGTGCTCGTCGCATTGACGGGCTGGGGCGCCGAAAACGACCGCAGCCAATCGAGCGCGGCCGGCTTCGACCACCATCTGACCAAACCGGCCAACCTGCTCGTCATCGGCGAACTGCTGGCCACTCTTTCCACACCAACAACACCGACAAACCATGACTGAATCCCTGAACCACGTTCGCCGCCACCTCTTGCTGGCCAGCGGCGCCGCCATGCTGTGCCCGGCACCGCTGCTGTTTGCCGCACCCGCCACCAGCCTCGCCGCCGCCCACACGCAGCTGGCCGCGCTGGAACAAGCCGCCGGCGGACGCCTCGGCGTTGCCGCCTGGCGCCAGGGCAGCGAGCTGCGCGTGGCCTACCGCGCCGACGAACGCTTCCCCCTGGCCAGCACCTTCAAGGCGATGCTGGCTGGCGCCGTACTGGCCCGCAGCGTCAGCCAGCCGGGCTTGCTGGACCAGCACGTGCGCTACGAGAAAAAGGAACTGGTCACCTATTCGCCGCTGACGGAAAAGCATCTGGCCGATGGCATGAGCGTGGCCGACCTGTGCGCCGCCACCTTGCAGTACAGCGACAATAGCGCAGCCAATTTCCTGATGACAATATTAGGCGGGCCGCAAGCCGTGACGGCGTTTGCGCGCAGCATCGGCAATACGGTATTCCAGCTGGAACGCTGGGAAACGGAACTCAATAGCGCCATTCCCGGCGAAGCGCGCGACACGGCCAGCCCCGCGTCGATGGCGCACAGCTTGCAGCAATTATTGTTGGGCAATAGCTTGCCAGCGCCGCAGCGCCAGCAACTGGACGCCTGGATGCGCGGCAACACGACGGGCGACAAGCGCATCCGCGCCGGCGTGCCGGCCGGCTGGCAGGTGGCAGATAAAACGGGCTCGGGCGCGTATGGCAGCGTCAACGATATCGGCGTGGCCTACCCGGCCAGCGGCGCGCCGCTGGTCATCGCCGTGTACTACACGCGCGAACAGAAAAACGCGGACACGAACCAGGACATCATCACGGCCGCCACGCGTATCGTGACGGCTGCGTTGGCCTGATTACTTCGGCAGGGAAGCCATAAAGCCTGCGTAAGTCGACCAGGCGGGATCGGCCGCGCTGCGGATTTCAATCGGGAACTTTGGACGCGGCGCCAGCGCCGTGTTCAGGCGATTGAAGAACTCTTCGCCCGACTGCGTGTAATAAATCCATTCGCGCAAGTTTTCACCGGTCGATACCAGCGCCAGGGTGGCGAAGCCGCCCTCTTCCACCACGGGCGCCAGCGCCGCTTCCAGCTCTTCCATGTGCTCGCGCTCGTTCGGCGCGGGCATGCCCGTTTCATCTTCGTAGCGCCAGGCAATGATGATGCGGTCCGGTTGCGACGACAGGTCCCAGTCATCATGGAAGGTGTCGACATAGCGGTAGATGATGGCCATTTCGTCGCTATGCGTGACGATGGTGCCCCAGCTGCGGGCGGAAGTGGAATTTTCGTTCATGGTTGCAACAGTCAAAAAAATAAATCGAGGAGGCGCAGCTTACAGCACGGGCGGGCAAGTCACATTCCAGGCGTCATACTGGGCGCCGCTCTTGCGCAGCCAGACGCGGGCGTAACTGTCGCGGTCGCTCTTGAACACCAGCGCATAGCGCTCTTCGGCACGCGGTGCGGCGGCGCCCACGTCGACGGCCGCCAGCGTAAACTTCAGCGCGCGCAGCGGCGCGCAGGCCGTGTTACCCGCCATCAATAATCGCGCCCGCTCCAGCAGCGGCTTCTGGTACAGCAACACGCCTTCCAGCTCCACATCGGGTATCCGTTGCAGCATGCGCACGGGTTCAGCCACTGCGCGGCAAGTGCCACGGTCGAGCCAGGCGTAATACTCCATGCCCGCCTCCTGCCAGCGCGCCTGCTTGCCCTCGCCGTGCTGCACGAACTTGGTGCGCTGCGTACGGCACAGCGCACCATGGCCGCGATACGGCGGCGTTTCCACGCTGCCCACCACTTCGCGGCCACGGCTGCCCACCACGGGCACGCTCTCGAAGACGGTGCGCGCAGCCGGCTCGCCCGGATACTGCTGCGCATAAAATTCCAGCAAGGACGCGCGCTGCTGCGCATCCACTGCCACCACCTCGGCGGCGCTGGCTGAGATGCACACGGCCGATACGGTAAAGAGCGCTACACAGCGCATGAAATATCCTGGCATGGCATTCCTTCAATCGACGTTCAGGGGCGGATATCGCCCAAGCGCAGATTATATAGTTACCAGGAAATACCAGGAGCGTACGGCGTCAGGCGGTGTGCAAGGTGGCGCCGCCAGCAAGCAATTTGGCGCCGCAGGTAGTGCTGTCGCCTTCGAACGCGATGGCAATGCCGTTGATGCTATGCCGGGATGAGCCGCTGGCAATCTTGCAGCCCTGATGCCCCTTGATGGGGCAGCTGCACAAGTCCCCGACGCAGGCGACAGCAATCCCATTGACCGTGAAGTGCGTGGCGGCACAACTGAGTACCTTGCCGCCATGCGACGTGGCGTCGCCCAAACGGATGACTTTGCGCATGCTGCCTCCCGAATTATTGTCCCGCCGAGCTTTCCAGGATGGCTTCCACCGATGGCGCCGCGTAGTTGGCCGGGTCGACGGCCGGCGTGACACGGCTGCGGAAGATATCGCCGCCGGCATCCTGCTGCTGGCGTTTCGCATCCGATGGAGGTGTGATGAAGATAATGCTGGCCTCATTGCTGTCGCGTAAATTAATCGCTGCACTGGCGCCACCATCGCGATAGCTGCCCATCACACCGATGGCCATCTGCATGAACCAGGTGGCTGCCCCCGTGTTGCCCAGGCGAAGATCAGTATTGATGAACTGCGCGCTCTTGCCGCTGTCGATTTCCGGTCCGCCCTGTGACGCATAGTCATGCAGCATGCTTTCCAACATCAGCAACTGTTCCGGCTGATTTCCCGCGCCGGCCACGATGCGCGCCGGCCCCTTGCCGCGCTCCGCTTCCGGCAAGGTCTGCAGCGCCTGCTGCCAGCCTGCATTGAATATCTTCTGGCGCGCGTCGCGCCGCGTGACGGTCTTGCCTTCCTCATCCGCGAACGTGACGAATACGGGGCGGTGCACGAAACCGAACGAGGGCAGGCGATCAAAGGTTTCCATCTGTTCCCGGTTCCACGGAATGGGAAACCACGGCGTCGGCTTCCAGTCACGCGGGGGGCGATTTTCCCAGGGATTGAGCTTGTCGAACGTATGCAAGCCCACGCCACGGATATCGGGCCGCTGGGCGAAAGCGGCAGCGGCGGCGAGCCATTCGGCGACGGTGGGTTGACGAGGGATGGGAGGAAAATCCGCTCCTAGTTCCTTATCTGGTTTCGCCAGAGATTCCATCAATTGATAATACATCGCTCTGAATTGCTCTTGTACGAACTTATTTCCGGGATCGTCCCAAATCGCTGGCCGCAAAAAATCAACACGTTCGCGCCGTGCCAGCACAAATGCCACGGTGGTATCGGGCATATCCGGGATGTAATATCCATCCTGCAACATCTTTGTATCCCCTTTCTCGCGAATACCATCTCTCGTCCCCGCACTATCATCGGACATCAGAACCACATACGGTACGTCAGGATGGGTATCAAAAAACTCAAAGATGTTGAGCAGCAATTTATCAGGATGTTCAGCTAGACTCCAAGGCGCTATCGAAAACAAATGCCATGCCATGCCGGAAGTTCCCGCGCCGGCAATTAATCCAGCCATCGGCACTCCAGTTTCAGGCTGTTGCTTAGAATCACGAATTGGTGGCCCAGCATAAAATGACGGCACTCCCCAGTACAGCGGCGTAAAGTTGATTCCGTTCTCCATCGCATCGTATGCACGCCCTCCGCTCACCCCATTTTTATCCAAAGCGCTCCACGCGTACTTGCTCTTGTCCTGTTCTCGGATAGAAGTAAAAGCACTTCCTTTTTGTAAGACATCCCATAGCCTAGCTTGCCGATACCTATCGAAAGTCACACCAAGGCCTATCACTTCCAAGACATACTCATCCCGTGATGTCATACTATTTACACTCTCATTCTGAACCTGCGCAGATCTCTTTTTCGATGCTGACTCTCTTTCACTTGCTTGTGCCGATACACTAATCCACCTAAAAAATAGGACAAGAAACAGTACTAGTAATGGAATACCAATCCAACGAACGACGGTCATGATGACCTCCTGCTCTAACTATTGAAGGGTATCGCTCCTCAGTTAATCGCAGAGCGAGCAGAAAATTATAGAAATCTAAAGTCACTCAAGTCTTCGATTGCTTGACGTCAGAAGTCTTTTTGCCGCTTTTGGTTTCTGATATGACGATTTTCCACAAAGGTCCTGTCAGCAACGGTAGATCAGCGGGTAAGACACCTGAGTTGTAATAAGATATGTTCCCTTTGATGACATTTTTCCTCCAACTATCTTCCGTATCAAAATACATACGAAAATTCTCAAGAAACTCCGACCATAAAAGGATTCCTGGTCGTCGTTTTCCGCTTTCGTACGATATCTTCACCCGCCAATCCGCCACCGCACATAAATACGCATAGAACTGCGGGTCAGAACTAGCCTTGCCGCTACCAATCGCCACGTCGTACGCAGTTACCTGGCTGTGATTTTTGGCGCTTCCGATAATCGAACTGTGGAAGGACTTGGCACTGACTTCCCGCTGCCAGCGCAAGCGTGCCTCGTTCGGGCTTTCCTGGATGGTTGCCAAGACATTTCCTTCCGTGTAGCGTGTAGCGGCAATGACCTTGCGTTGATCGAGCGGTCCTTTGCCATCGAGTTTCTTTTCCTTGTTATAGGCAGCCGTCATCAAGGCCAATTCAGCCCCGCGTATGGATTCATCGCGCTCTGGGAAACGGCGATAGCCGGCCGGATCCGGGCGATCCTCGGCGGTTGCATGCAGGCCGCTTCCGCTGGTAAGTGCCACTGACGCATCGCAGGGATCGACTTCGTCCGCAGGTCCCTGATCGGCAACAGGACGATTTCTCATCATGGACGTAGCTGGGATATTCGCCGGATCGATTTGCGATGTGCCGCGCAGGTCGGCGGCTACGGGCTGCTTCAATGCTTCGCCCGTGATAGTGCGTATGCCATTGCGCTGCTCCGTCTTGCTCAACCGGGTATTGACAGGCCAGGCCACCGCTTGATGTTGTGCGCGGTGTTTTCGCAGAGAAACCTCGACGTGCGATTGCTCCGTTTCCGTCGGCAGGCGCAACGGAAAGTCAAACGGTGGCGCCTTGCCTACCAACGACACCGTGGTCTTTCCCGTGGCCGGATCCAGCCTGATCTTGTTGCTGAATACCCGCTGATAAAATCTGCTACCCAGTTCCGCCAGCGCGCCGCGTACCTGCTTGTGTTCCACTATCTTGGTATGTCCGGAGGAAATACTGTACCCATCAAGACTGGATGTCTCCTCTTCTTCCACCAAGTCACTTCCCGATGCATGATCGGGCATGCCATCCCACCCTATGCCCTGGATGTTATCGAGCGCCACCGTCATGTCTTCAGGGCAGAAATACAGATAAACCTTGCGGCGGTTGTCGCGGTCTTCGGCGCTCTGCCAGCGGTTGCCAACCATGCCGCGATGCTCATCCTTTTTCAAGTCGGCAAACGGCGGCTGGCAGGCCTGGCCACTGCCTTTTGCCATCCCGGCCACGATATGCACCAATGTCTGCAGGCGCGCACCCATGGTCTGCGCACCACTGAGCAAATGGTAATAGGGCTTCATCGCCGCATCCTCGCCGCCATCGAACCAGGCAGCACCTCGCATCAGCAGAGGCAGGCTATCCACCAGGCTGTATGGCGGATGCGTGAGTATCAAATTATCGGCCGGCGCCCCCCCCTTCTCCATCAGCATGGCTTGCGCCAGCAGAGACAGCAGGCAGCCCTGGCTATGCGCAACGATGCTGACGGTATCATCCGCGTCGTAATCGCGGATCATGGAAATCAGTGCGGCCAGCCGCTGCGCCGCGAGCACCATATACATGCGCCCGGGCGCCGTTTTCAGTGGCCGCAAGGCATCGCCCATGGGGTCCGCAGGCGCATACATGCCCGGACGCCACATGTCGGGCAAACTGCTGGTGGCGTTGCCGAAGGGGCCACCTTCCTTCGACAGATCCTTGTCCAGCCGGTTGCCATAGCGATCGACGAACTGACCGTTAACGATGCGGCATTTCTCTCCCACTTCACGGTAGCCCCAGTAAAACGGAATCACGGGGCTGTTGGTATCCTTGGTGATCGTGCGCTTGAAGAAGACGGCGTCGGGATCATCTTCCAGCTTGTCCTTGTCCGCCGCCACGGGCATGCGATACGACGCGGGCGTAAAGCCGCGCCCCAGCCTTTGCGTCAAGCCCTCGCACAGGCCGTGCTCCACCGCCTTGTAGCTGACGCCCACATCGTTGACGCCATGGATGACGATGATATTGCCCGGCAGGTTGCGGCGTATTTTCACCTTCTTGCAGACGGTGCGTTCGCAATGCAGGAGCGCCACGTCATCGCCCACCACGTACGGCACTTTCGGATAGCTGCCCATCGCACTCTCCTGGCGTCATCAATCCTTGTTGTTGAACACTTCGATGGCGGCCAGGTGCATGGCCGCGCGCTCCAGCACCTCCGTCTTGCCGCCTCCATCGCTGCGGCCATCGGCCGATGAACCATCGCCCAGCTTCACGGCGAAGTGCGCCTGCGGCGCCAGCTGCGGCGCTGGCGGCACGCCATCGACGGGACTGTCGTCGCCCTCATACTGAAAAATGAATTGCTGATCGGCCTTGCCCTCGGCAAAGTTTGGCAATTGCACCTCCATGCTTTGCGGGTCATTGAAGACGAAATTGGGCGCATTGAAGTTCAGCGGCGACTTGCTGCCGAAGGTGATGCCGTCGGCGATGCGGATGAAAGCGCCATGCTTGGAAATCAACACGATTTCATCGGCCATGCCCGTCAGCGTGCCTTCGCTGGCGGTCAGCTTCAGGTTTTTTCCCGCATTGAGGTCCATGTCGTCATGCTGGCTTTGCAGCAAGAACTTGCCATGGTGGGCGATGGCGCGGATGCCATCCGCATGGGCAAACAGCGAGATACCCTTGCCCGCGTTCACGCTGTAGCGCTGGCCTGCCACCGCTTGCAGATGCTGCTGCGCCACCGTATCGATATTGCTGACGGCATAGCTGACGATGGCCTTCGAACTGGCAAAGCTGATGCCGGCCGGCGCCGTGACGGCAATCGCCGCCGCACCACCCAGTTCGGCACGGGGCTGCGTATTGCTGCCGCCTTCCCAGCTTTTCAAGCTTTGCTGTAACTCCTGCTGCGCTTCGTCCGCGTTCTCCAACGCCTGATGCGTGGCCGCATAGCTGCCCAGCGAGCGAAACAATTCCAGGCAGTTTTCCATCAGCCCCAGATATTCGCTGCGCGCCATGTGGGCACCATCACCATTCAAGCGCTTCCAGGCCGAGAGCAGCATGCCCTTGCCCGCGCGCATCGCCAGTTGCTCATCGGTGCGCAGCTCGGCGCCCTCGCCGCGTGCTTCGCCTTGGCCATTGCGCCGGTCCTGCGTCAGCCAGCCCAGGTTGAGCTGCGTGGAACCATGATCGCTGGCAAGCTGAGCGTTGATTTGCCCATGCACATCGTCAAAGCGCAGCTGGTTGCCACGCGTGCCCTTGATCTCGCGACTCTTGATGCCGGACAAATAACGGTTGCCGGGCAGGTCGCCCGCCTTGCTCAAGGCAACCGGCTGCGCATTATGGTTGTACAACTGTCCCACGATGACAGGCCGGTCCGGATCGCCGCCCAGGAAAGCCAGCAAGACTTCGCTGCCGACGCGGGGCAAGCCCAGGTAGCCGCATTGCTGCATGCTGCCAGGTCCGTTTCCCGCCCAGCTCGACGCAACGCGCACCCAGGCCGAATCGGCATCCGTGTCGGAGGCGCCCGTGCCACCTGCATGCTCATGGTCCAGCTTGCGCGTGGCGGGAAAGCGCACCTTGACCCGGCCCATCGCATCGCAATGCACTTCCTCATTCGCCGGCCCCACCACCATGGCGCTTTGCATGGTGACTGGCGGCAAATCACTGCGCGTGTCGTAGGCCGGCACGATGGCCACGCCGCGCCGCACGGCCGTCAGTGCAATATGCATGCGCAAGGGGCCACCATCCACGGCCGCCGCCAGTTCGCGCTGCGACAGTGATGCCTCATCGGCCAGCCAGCGGTTGCGCGCAAACAGCCGTGCCACCCGGGCGGCAAGCTCCCTGGGTAAATTGTTTTGCGCCGCCACCTGCAGCGATGTGACGACAAAATCGCGCGCATCCGCTGGCAAGGCGTCGACGTCCGGATGCTCGGCCAGCGTAAAGTATTCACCCGGACACAGGTCGCGTACGCTGCCTTCGGCATGAAAGCAATGGCTCTCGTAATCGTGCTGCTGCATGGCCAACATGCCCAGCTGGCACAAGGCGTCATGATCCATGGCCGCGCGCGGCGGCAGCACGCGATAATCATCAAGGGTGGCGGCAATGGCATTGCCATGCATGCCTTGTGCCCCCCGTCCCAAGGCATCGGCGGTCATGAACGGCCGCGCGCGCGGGTGTTCTTCATTCCAGCTATGACGCGTCACCTTGCCCGCCTGCAGCTTGCGCACTTCGTTCCACGACGTCAGGGTGTCGCGCTCTTCAGTTGCCCGGTCCGCGTGATAGCGCACGGTGTCCGCCATGTTCTTTCGCAAGCCATCGGCGTGGTTGAACAGCACCAGGGTATGCGCCGGCTCGGCATGTGCATTCGTATTGCCCTCGGCACGAAAAAACCAGGCGACGCCGCTGCGCTTGAGCAGCCGCCGCACGAAGGCGGCATCGGATTCATTGTGCTGCATGACAAACTCGCGCTGCGGATACGTCTGCGCTTCGAAGAAATCGGCAAACACATACTGGAAGGCATGCGCCATCACTGTATTGCTGCGTATCCACTCATCGAGCAGGGTCTTGACGATCTCGATATCCGTCAGGCGCCGGAAGACGCGCGTATTGCAGCGTTTTTCCATGATGGCGAAGGCGTCCATCAGCACCAGCTGATAGCTGGCCAGCGCGCCATCGCTGTCACCGGCGCTCACTTGCGTAACGAGGCCGCAGATGCTACGCAGCTGGCCCTGGTCGGTGACGATATCGATAGCGGCCGGCAAGGCAATCAAACTACTGAGCGGCAAGTCGGCATGCGTCGAGACGCACAGCACGCGGTATTCGATGCCGCCGCAAATGGCCTCACTGCCGGCAATACGCTGCGGTATCAGCACACCGGCAGGCACCTTGGGCGAGACACCCAGGCGCAGGCGCAAGGGACGCTGGGTACCCGATATCAACTCATCACCGTCCATGGCGCTCTCCTCGTTCCTACATCAAGCTGGAGAACCGACAATGCCATGGGATGGCGGGGAAATACTTGATATTTAGTAAGAACCTGCCAAGGTTTCCATAACTTCCGTCAGCCTTTGCCGCCTGGCCAGCAGGGCGGGGCGCAATCGCTGCGCCCCATCATACAAGCTGCAGTTCCTCACGCCATCAGCGCTGGTAATGCTTGAAGAAATTCCAGCTGATCACGGTGGCGTCCGGTCCCAGCTCATCGCTGAATGGCCAGCCAGGAGGACCGCCGCTCCACGCGTGGTTCATGCCCTCGACCGTGTACTTTTGTGCGATGACGGCGCCGTTGTGCAGGTAGGTGTCGATGGAATAGCTGCGGCCGTACGGCACCGTCTGGCGCACGATGCTGTCGGCACGGTAGCGCACGCTGTCATTGTCGAGGCCATCGTCGCCATAGTCGCTGGTCTGCAGGAATTGCTCGATGGTTTGCTCGCCGTTGACGGGGTTGACGACGATGTCGGCCGTGCCGTGGAACACCATCGTCGGCATCAGCCGGCGCGGCGAGCCAGAGCAGCGCCAGGCATCCTTGCCGCGCACTTTCGGGTCGAACGCACTGCCGTTGAACAGCGAATCGGCGGCCGTGAGCATGCCGATGGCACCCTTGTACATGCCGCCCGAATGCACCATCACGGCAGCGAACACGTCCGAATAACAGGCGGCCATGATGGAAGCCATGGCGCCGCCCGCCGAAATGCCCGTCACGTACACGCGGCTGTCCTGCACCGCATACTTGCTCTTGACCTTGTTCAAGATGCCCATCAGCACGGCCGGCTCGCCCGTGCCCCGCTCCTGGTTCAGCGGCAACATGAAATTCCAGCAGCGCATGGGGTTGGCCGTGGCGTTCTGGCGCGGATAGACGACGATGAAATTCTCGCTGTCGGCCAGCTGGTTGTAGCGGCTGACGGCGGCCATGCTGTTGGGTTCGGAACCGCAGCCGTGCAGCATCAGCACCACGGGCAGCGGCGTGTTCGGATTGTAATTGCTCGGTAGCCAGACCTGGTATTCACGCGAGCCCCACAGGCTCGCGTACAGGCCGAAGTCCCACTGGCCAGCGGCCGCCGGCAGCGCGGCCAGCAAGCCGCAAGCGGCGATGATTGCAGATAACAAGTGACGCAGTTTAGATGCCATGCCAGTCTCCTGATTCATTAAGGACGAAAACAGCGACATGGGCCGGCTTGATCCAACGCAAACCGGCCACTCCTACAACCTCTTAAAATTTATAGCCTGCCTTCGCGATGATCTGGCGCGGCGGGCCATAGAAACCGTCGAGGATGAACACGGCCGGAATGTTGTAGCCATCCGTGCGGTAGCGCTTGTTGCCCAGGTTGCTGCCGTGCAGGCTGAAGGTCCAGTTCTTCGGCGCTTCCCACACGACGCCAGCCGTCCAGATGCTGTAGCCGCCTTGCGCCAGGGTTGCACTCAAGTCCGTGGTCGGATACACCTTGCTGCGATAGCCATAGCCGACCATGCTGCGCAGGGCGCCACCGAAGACGTCGCGGTCCGTGCGCGTCACATTCAAGCCCACTTGCCGGGCTGGCGTGTTGCTGAACTTTTGCGTGTCCGCGATATTCTTGCCGCCGCTCATGAACTCGTCATAGTGGGCGTTGAGCAGCGCAAGAAAGCCGTTGACTTCCCACTGGCGATTCGGCCGCCACGAAAATTCGAATTCGGCGCCTTTCACCGTCGCCTTGCCCGCATTCGTGAAGTCGCCATAGAAGCCCGGCACGCCGCCCGGCTGCACATAGCTGGTGAACACCGACAACTGAATATCCTTGTAGCGGTTGGTGAACAGGGCCACGTTGACGTCAAACGTATCGTCGGGCGCCGCGTATTTCATGCCCACTTCCAGCGCGTCGAGTTTTTCATCCTTGTAAGGCCGCGCGGAATCGGGCACCACCAGGTTGTTGGCGCGCACGTTGTAGCCGCCCGACTTGAAACCGCGCGACAGATTGCTGTAGAAATTCGTCGTCTTCGACGCTTCGTAGCGCACGGAGATTTTCGGCGAGGTATTGCTGACCGACAAGGACTTGTCGAAGTCGGCCGCCGTCTGGATGGGCCGCGTAAAACCCACGTCGGCAAAAGCGCGGTTGAGCACGATGGCGCGCTTTTCCTCGCGCGTGTGGCGCAAGCCCGCATTGATGCTCCACACCTTGCCCAGCGGCCAGGTCCAGTCCGTGTACAGCGCCGTGCTGTCCGTCTCTACCGTGCTGACGGCGGCCGTGAACTGGCGCCCCAGGAAGTTGTTGTAGATGCCGCCGCCGGCCGTGCCTTCGAATCGGTACAGGCCGATCACGCCAGCGCCGTAGTCGCCGCTGTACGAGGCCTGCAATTCCAGGCTTTTCTGTTCGTCGCGCGAGTCGCCGAACACATCGGCGATCGGTTGCGGCAAGCCGTCGAAGTCGATGGTTTGCTCGGACGTGCTGCGCCGCTTGGCGCCGATCACTTTCACGGACCACTCGTTCGACAAGGTGTAGTTGGCCACCAGCGAGCCGCCCCGGTTGTGCGTGAAGTTGTTGCCCGGCATGCCGCTCTGGATATCATAGGCACTGGTGCTGGCGGGACGCTTGAGCGGGTCGAAGGCGCTCACGCCCATGCGCTGGAAGCCGCGCACGCCGGACTTGTCGTCCGTGGCGTCCAGGCTCAGCACGACAGTGAGCGGGATATCCTGCGGAAAGTAGCCGACGGACAGGCGCGCTGCCGTGCTGTCCTGGTCGCTGACCTGTTCGCCGTTAAACGTGTTGCGGCCGAAGCCGTCGCGGTCCAGCTTGGCGGCCGCCAGGCGCGCGCGCCAGGTGCCATTCTCGCTGGCCAAGTTGAAGGCCGCCTTGAAGTTGCGCTGATTGTAATTACCGAGGCCCACTTCCGCCGAAGCGCCGTTTTCCTTTGCCAGGGGGCGCGAAATGTACTTGATGGCGCCGCCAATGGTGTTCTTGCCGTACAAGGTGCCCTGCGGGCCGCGCAGCACTTCGATGCGCTGCACGTCGAACACGTCGAGCAGCGCGCCTTGCGGACGGGCCATATAGACATCGTCAAAATAAATGCCCACGCCCGGGTCCACGCCCCAGACGGGGTCGGCCTGACCCACGCCGCGAATGAAGGCCGTCAGCGTGGTATTCGTGCCGCGCGAGGCGTACACGGTCAGGTTCGGCACGCGCTCCTGCAAGTCGGCCAGGTTCTGGATATTCGCCCGTTCCAGGGCCTTGGCGGAAAACGCCGTGACGGCTAGCGGCACGTCCTGCAGCCGCTCTTCGCGGCGGCGGGCAGAGACCGTCACGGTTTCCATGCGTTCTTTCGCGTCGCTGGCTTCCTGGGCCGTGCTGGCAGCAACGGGAGTGGCTTCCTGCGCCAGGGCCTGGGTGGCAAAGGCACCGGCAACGGCGAGGGCGGCGGGCATTAATTTCAAAGCAAGTTTCATAGCGTCTCCAATGTCAGGCTTGCTTACCACCAGGGAAGACGGCCGGATTCCAGGAGCGCAAGACGTAACGGTACCCGCGCGAAAAAAGCGAGCACCTGCCCTGCGATGACTGTTTCCCGGCCCCTGCCCGTGCGGCGAGTGGCCTGTTTATTTTGAATGTGTGGCGAGGAAGGACTGCAACAAGGTATTCACACGCTGCGCCTGGTCCAGGGGCGTGGCATGGCGCGAGTTCGCGATAATCTCGATCTCGCACTGCTGAAACTGTGCGGCAAAGGCCCGCTTGCTGGCGACGGGCGTGTAATCCTGGTCGGCCGCCATGATGCAGACGGGCATGGCCAGGGCCTGGAAATGAAGTTCGATATCCCAGTGGAAAATGGCGTCCAGCGCGGCCAGGTAGGCGCGCTTGTCCATGCCGGCCATCTGCGTGGCGAAGCGCTCGACCAGCGCTTGCTGGGCCGGATCGGGAAACAGTTTCTTGCCGATGATTTTGCCCATGGCTTTCAAGCCGAAGGTGGCAATCACCGTGCGGCGCAGCCAGTAGGCAAACAGCAACGACGCCGGCTTGCTGCCCTGAAACGGTTGCGAGTTGATCAGGCACAAACTGGCCACCCGGCCCGGCGCGCGGTTGGCCATTTCCAGGCCCACCATGCCGCCCAGGGAAAAGCCGACGATGTGCGCGCGCGGCACGTCGAGCTGGTCCATCAAATTGAAAAGGTCGTTGGCGAAGTCGCCGATCTGCCAGTCGCCGTTTGGCGCGGGACTGGCGCCATGGCCGCGCATATCGGGCACGATCAGGCGATAGTTGCTGCCGAGGGCGTCGATTTGCGGGCGCCAGTCTGCGGCGCAGGAACCGAGGCCGTGCAACAAAAACACGGGCTCGCCCTGCCCCTTGCCCAGGTCGAGGTAATGCAATGGAACATCGGATGTCGTGTGACGCCGCATTCTGTCTCCTTGCTGTTGAACATGCTTTGTGTTCAGGTGCAGGAATATGTTTTCCTGCTGTTGGAAAACATAATACGGAATCCGAATTCCGATTTCAAGTTAAATCGCTAAATATCTTAGGTCAGGTAATTTAAAGCAACACGCACCAGTTCATCTTCCAGTGCCGCGCCCGACAAGAAGGACAGCGAACCCGTCAGGGTGTGCTGGTTCAGGATGCCCAGCAGCACGGGCGGCACGACCATCATCGCCTGCGTGGGGTTCGGGTGGCGGATGCTGGACGACTTGCTGGCCAGCACGGCGACCGTGCGTTGCGAGATCAAATGATTGATCTGGTGCACCCTGTCGCGAAATTGCGCATCTTGCGACGCGCGCGTAATCAAGGCCCGCAAGACGCCGCTGCGCCCGCCATTCACGGCCACGAACATGGCTACCATGGCGCGAATAAACTCTTCCAGGCTGCGCCCTTCCCACTGGCGCAACTCCGTCAGGGTCTCGACCTTTTCCACCATATCGGAAAAAAAGCGCTGCAGCAGCAAGCGGCTCAGGGTGTCCTTGTCGCCTAATAAACGGTAAAAGGTGCCCACGGAGGTTTCCGCCAGCCTGGCCAGGTCGGCCACGCCGATTTCATCGAAGCGGTTTTCCGCCAGCAACTGTTCGCCCACCAGCAGCAAGCGCTCGAACGCTTGCTTGCTGCGCGCCTGGGTGGGCTCCGGTGGAACGATCATCTGCGGGAAGGGCATCGGGAAGGAAGGCATGCGGCGTCGGCGTCTCGAATAGTGGAACCTGAGTTCCGTTATGGGTGCGCGTATTGTAACGCGGGAGACGGCCGATGGGGAGCGCCGCATGACGGCATCAAGTTCGCTACCGGCCCTGCCACTCCATGTAGACGTCGGCGCGCTGGTAATGGGCGTCGCCAGCCGGCCGCGCAACGTGGATAAAACCGCTGCTTTCGTACAGGCGGATGGCCGGCGCCAGCTTGCTGTTCGACTCCAGGAACAGCAGCTGCACGCCGCTGGCCTCGAAGGCGTCGAAGGCCCGCTCGATCAGGCGGCGCGCGATGCCCAAGCCCTGGCATTCTGGCGTGACGGCCATCTTCGACAGCTCGATGCTGGCGTCGCCGGCGCGGATCAGCGCGCAAGTGCCAACGATTTTGCCGTCCAGGCGGGCGAGGAAAATCTGCCCGCCATCGTCGAGGATCGAGCGTTGCGGATCGGACAGCACCTTGTCGTCCAGCGCCTCGACATAGAAATAGCGTTCCAGCCATGCGATATTCAGGCGCTTGAAGTCGGCTGCGTACGGGGCGGCGTAATCGATGATTTCCACGGCAGCCCGCTCGCGCTGGCGCCGGCAGGCGGCGATCGTCTCGCCGAAACCTTGCGATTGCAAGCGCACTTCCGCGCGGTCCAGGCTGGCCATCAGCTGCGGTGTACCATGTTCGAATACCGTATCGACGGCCGCGCGCACGTCGTCCCACAGGGGCGCCATATTGCGCAGCAGCGCCTGCCCGGACTCCGACAGCGCCAGCAGGCGGCGCCGCTCATCCTTGGCGTCCGGCAGCTCCGTCACCATACCCGTGTCGAGCAGCTTGCGTCCCAGTTGCACCACCACCGGGTGCGTCTGCCCGATCTGTGCGGCCAGGGCCGTGATCGCCGTGGGACCGTTGTCGCGCAGCAGCAATAACAAGGGAAAACAGCGCGACGTCAGTTCGACGCCAGCCGCCACATAGCTGGTATCGACACCGGCATACAGTTGATCGGAAAGACGACGCAGGCGACTGGCCAGCATCAGCGAGCCGTAGGTTTGCAGGTTGGAAGACATGTTTAATGGATATATGTAAGTAGTTACGTATAGCCTAACGTAAACCAGTTTCCTTGGTCAAGAAGAAGTATCCGCCGCACAACAGCCTACGCCAATATCAGAACACGCCAGCCTCGCCCGCATCAAACGCTTCCTTCCACAGATGGTAGCCCTCCAGTTCGCTTTCATGAACAGGTTCATGGCCAATCAATGACTGCCCCGCCGCCGCGCCCGGACTGCGATTCGGAGCGTGGCCTATCCTGACTGTCCAGCTGCCGTCCCGCGCAGCGGCCTGCGCCTCCTCTGCCGTATCAAACTCGTATTCGCCGTACGCACAGCCGATGATCAACAGGTAATCGTCCTCCGTTGCCACGATGTCCTTGCCACCCAGGTAAATCGCCTCGCCGCGGCCGACCTCGACTGTATCTATCTTCAACACCTTGGAAACAGAAAACTTGCCGCCCTCGTCTTGGGAAAGCAGCAGATCTCCTTGCTTGAAAGGAAAAGTTTTATAGTCGGGAGGGAAGAAATTTCCCGCAATCATGTGTATTCCTGTCAGTTTATAGTTACATCAATCTTCATCGGCCAGCGCCGCTTGCAGTCTGGCCCGGAACACTGCCCCGACCATCTCGCCCAGGCCCGGCCACACCTGCGTCAGCCAGCGCTTGCCCTCTTCGCTGGGTACCACATACGGCGCGTCGCGCATGACGCAGTCCAGGCCGATTGCGATGACTTGTTCCGCATCCTCCAGGCCGCCGGCGATCAAGGCATCGATGGGGAAAGCGATCAGCTCGGCGGTCAAATGCGGACGCAGCAGACAGGCGGGCGCGATGATGGCGAACGACGCTTCCGCATAACTCCAGCAATTGGTGGGCCAGTGGGCGTTTTTTACATTTTCCAGGAAGACAGCATCACTGAGCGTTTCCGGATGGGCTTGCGCTTGCGTATAAAAGGCGGCCAGGGCGACGAGTTGGGGCGGGGAAGTCCAGGTGGGCATCAATCTTGATCCAGGGAGCGCCGCAATGGGCTTGCGGCAATGGCGGACTGTAGCATGTTCAAGCGGCACGCTGAAACACGGCTGGCCCGGGCATAATGCAGCGATTGCCCTTGCCATTTCACTTGAGGAAATCCATGTCGGTCTACGCCATCACCATCCCCTGCTTTGCACAGATGCTGCGCTCCCTGACGACGCTGTTAACTAAAGGCGAAGAGCGCGCCCAGGCGCTGGGTTTCGATCCGCAACACCTGCTCGTATCACGGCTGGCACCCGACATGCACACCCTGGCGCGCCAGGTGGAATTTACGTGCACGCAGGCACAGGAAGCCGTGTGCCGGTTGACGCAGAAAGCGCTGCCCCAGCTCGCCACGCCCGCCGACATGCGGCTAGCCAAGGCGCTGATCGAGGACACCCTGGCAATGCTCGCTGCGGCGGACCGCGCCCTGATCGATGACAGCGCGCAGCAGCCCGTGTCGATCACCCTGGCCGGCGGCCTGAGCTTCGACATGACGGGCCTGGAATATGCGCTCAACTGGGCCACGCCGCAGTTCTATTTTCACTTGGTGACGGCCTACAACATCCTGCGCCATAACGGCGTGCCGCTCGGCAAGGCTGAATATGTGCAGCATATGTTTGCGTATGCGCGCCAGGCATAACGACCAGGGCGCCGTCACCGGCGAGCGCCACGCGGGCGCCAGCTATCAGAGTGCACGCGAGTGCGACGGCTACGCGCGCTGCGTGCGCCCGGTGTTTGTCGCAGGTCCACGGCGAGGACGCGTAATATCTAGAAACAAGGCCTAAAAGCGCTCGTCGCGCAGCGCTGGCAGCACCAGTTCGCGCACGAACGAGGCATTCGATAGGCTCAGCAGCATGCGCACGACGGCAACGACGTCATGCACAGGGATCAGCTCGCCCTCGCCCCGCGCGGCGGCGTCCGCCAGCGGCACGGACAAGCCATCGTAGGTATTCAGATAGCCCAGCTGCAGCGCCGTCACGGCCAGTCCCTGCGCGCGGAAACCTTCGCGCAAGGCGTCGGCGATGCCGTTCAGGGCGAATTTCGAGGCGCTGAACGTCACTTCCGGGCGGCCGCTCTGGCGCAGGCCAGAAGTGGACCCCGTGAGTATCAGCTGCGGCTTGCTGCTGGCCAGCAAGCGCGGCACCAGGCGCTTGAGCAGCAATATCGTCGCCGTGATGTTGGTATTGACCATGTCGACGATGGCCTCGTCCGCATCGCCAAGAAAAGCGTAGTCATCGCTGAAGGCTTTTTCTTCCCACACGCCCAGGTTGTAGATCACCGCGTCCAGCACGGCGGGCGCGACACGTGCGATGCATTCGACGGCCTCGGCGGGTGCGGCCAGGTCCGCCGCGATCCATTGCAGCTGTGTGCCCTGGCCGGCAGGCAAGTCGGCGGGTTGCTGGCGCGATACGCCGATGACGGTATGGCCGTCAGCGAGCAAACCGTCCACCAGCGCGCGTCCCAGGCCCCGGCTGGCGCCCACGATCATGATGTGCATTGTGTGTCCTTTCCAATGAAGTCAACGCTGATGATAGCGGCGTTGTATTAAGCACAGCTGAGGCTAATCCCCATACGCGCCGCATTTACTCACGCGGTGGAAATGCGTATGCTAGGTCTGGCAATCTCCGATAACACACAAGAACGAGACACATGCCTACTTCCAACACCGCCGCAATCAACGCCGCAAGCCGTCCCCTCACCAAACAAGACTATAAGACCCTGTCGCTGGCCGCCCTCGGTGGCGCGCTGGAATTCTACGATTTCATCATCTTCGTCTTCTTTGCCAACGCCATCGGCCAATTGTTCTTCCCGCCGGAAATGCCGGAATGGCTGCGTTTGCTGCAAACCTTCGGCATCTTCGCCGCCGGCTACGTCGTGCGTCCGCTGGGCGGCATCGTCATGGCCCACTTTGGCGACTTGCTGGGCCGCAAGCGCATGTTCACCCTCTCCATCCTGATGATGGCCGTGCCGACCCTGCTGATCGGCTTGCTGCCGACCTACGCCACCATCGGCCTGGCCGCCCCGCTGCTGCTGCTCTTGATGCGCGTCTTCCAGGGCGCGGCCGTGGGCGGCGAAGTGCCGGGCGCCTGGGTGTTTGTGTCCGAACACGTACCGAGCCGTTTCACGGGCTTTGCCTGCGGCGTGCTGACGGCCGGCCTGACTGTCGGTATTTTGTTGGGTTCGCTCGTCGCGACGGGCTTGAACACCGTCTACACGCCGGCAGAAATCACCGATGGCGCCTGGCGCTATCCGTTCTTGCTGGGCGGCCTCTTCGGCTTTGGCGCCATGTATCTGCGCCGCTGGCTGCATGAAACCCCTGTTTTTGCGGAAATGCAGCAGCGCAAGGCGCTGTCCACGGAAATGCCTTTGAAATCCGTGCTGCGCAGCCACCGCGGCGCCGTCGCCGTGTCGATGTTGCTGACCTGGATGCTGTCGGCCGGCATCGTCGTCGTCATTTTGATGACGCCTGCTCTGCTGCAAAAGATCCACCACATCGCGCCGCGCACCACTCTGGTGGCCAATACCGTGGCGACCCTGTGCCTGGCCTTCGGCTGCATCATCGCCGGCATGCTGGCCGACCGCCTGGGCGGCAAGCGCGTGATCTTCGTCGGTTCCGTGCTGCTGGCCATTTCCACGTATATTTTCTACACCACCGTCGGCAGCCGTCCCGACCTGCTGCTGCCCCTGTACGCCATGACGGGCCTGTTCGTCGGCGTCGTCGGCGCCGTGCCCTACGTGCTGGTGCAAGCGTTCCCGGCCCAGGTGCGCTTCTCGGGACTGTCGTTTTCCTACAACTTGTCGTACGCGATTTTCGGCGGCCTGACGCCCGTGGTCGTGACCCTGATGCTGAAGAACAACGTGCTGGGCCCCGCCTATTATGTGATCGGCGTGTGCGTGGTGGGCATGCTGACGGCCCTGTTCATCAAGGACCAGCGGCAGACCGTGGGACGCTAGATTCGCGCAGCGCGCGGGGCCTGCCTCGTGCGCTGCAGCAGCTGCCCCGGCAAGCTATCAAGAAAATAGCAACAGGAAGTCTTCAAAGGAGTTTGCAATCTTTCGCCAGTAATCATCGTCCCACAAGATGACAGAAGGCGCGCTCCGGGCGCCCCTGAAATCGAAACAGAATTGACTCCCGTCACCGGCCATGCCGAAACAAATGATTTCTGTAAAATCAACGATGTCCGGAATGGCTCCCGGGCCGGCACTGACACTTCCAGGCTCCCCATAGCAGCCATCGCCGACGAAACACGCGCCAAGCTTTGCTGTCTGGGCAGTCAATTCGACGACATCCGTATAGATTTGAGCCAATTCCGTCTGCAAGACGCCACCGAAAGAATCGAGCTCTTCTTTCAGTCTCAAATTACAAAATCCTTCCGCATCCCGATACATTGCTAAAAAAGCAACATACTCGACGGGTAAATCCATACCGTTCATCTGCATTGCTGACTTAACCTTTCATAATCGGATCATGATATTAAAACAAAATTGCTTCTACGCCCCGATTTGTCGCGCTGCACCAAATTCTGAAAAGGCGTTTCACATCGCGAAATTTCAAACAGCAGGCTCAGCTATTGATGCTCTCACTTTTTGAAAATTCATTTCACATCATGAAAAATCATAATTAAGCCATTGAAAAACAAAGACTTAATTTAAGTTATATGTCTTATATAAGACTTGAACATCGACGCAAATCGGCCTACTATTTAGTCATGCAGTTTGCTTCGACAAGACGTTGTGGCGCACTCGGCGATTTTCTCAAACATAGCTTTTCTTTTTAGGAGATTCACATGTCCCAATATCAAGACGACATCAAAGCTGTTGCTGGTTTGAAAGAGCAACAAGGCAGCGCCTGGAACGCCATCAATCCCGAGTCCGCCGCCCGCATGCGCGCCCAGAACAAATTCAAGACCGGCCTGGACATCGCCCGCTACACGGCCAAGATCATGCGCAACGACATGGCTGCCTACGATGCGGACCCATCCAAGTACACCCAGTCGCTCGGCTGCTGGCACGGTTTCATCGGTCAACAGAAGATGATCTCGATCAAGAAGCACTTCAACAGCACCGACCGCCGCTACCTCTACCTGTCGGGCTGGATGGTTGCCGCCCTGCGCTCCGAGTTCGGCCCGCTGCCAGACCAGTCGATGCATGAAAAAACCGCCGTCACCAGCCTGATCCGCGAACTCTACACCTTCCTGCGCCAGGCCGATGCCCGCGAACTGGGCGGCCTGTTCCGCCAGCTGGACGCGGCCCAAGGTGCTGAGAAGCAAGCGATCCAGGCCAAGATCGACGGCCACATCACCCACGTCGTGCCCATCATCGCCGACATCGACGCCGGTTTCGGCAATGCGGAAGCCACCTACCTGCTGGCGAAACAGTTCATCGAAGCGGGCGCCTGCTGCATCCAGATCGAAAACCAGGTATCCGACGAGAAACAATGCGGCCACCAGGACGGTAAAGTCACGGTCCCGCACGAAGACTTCCTGGCCAAGATCCGCGCCATCCGCTACGCCTTTTTGGAACTGGGCGTGGACGACGGTATCATCGTTGCCCGCACCGATTCGCTGGGCGCCGGCCTGACCAAGCAGATCGCCGTCACCAATGAACCAGGCGACCTGGGCGACCAATACAATGCCTTCCTCGACTGCGAAGAAGTCTCGGCCGACGCACTGGGCAATGGCGACGTCATCCTCAAGCGCGAAGGCAAGCTGCTGCGTCCAAAACGCCTGCCGAGCAACCTGTTCCAGTTCCGCGCCGGTTCCGGCGAAGAGCGTTGCGTGCTCGATTGCATCACCTCGCTGCAAAACGGCGCCGACCTGCTGTGGATCGAAACGGAAAAACCGCATATTGCGCAAATCGGCGGCATGGTCAGCGAAATCCGCAAGGTCATCCCGAACGCCAAGCTGGTGTACAACAACAGCCCATCGTTCAACTGGACCCTGAACTTCCGCCAGCAGGTGTATGACATCATGAAGGCCGACGGCAAGGACGTGTCCGCCTACGAACGCGCCCAACTGATGAGCGTGGAATACGACCAGACGGAATTGGCGATCACGGCCGACGAGAAAATCCGCACCTTCCAGGCCGACTCGGCCCGCGAAGCCGGCATCTTCCATCACCTGATCACCCTGCCGACCTACCATACGGCCGCCTTGTCGACCGACAACCTGGCCAAGGAATACTTCGGCGACCAAGGCATGCTGGGCTACGTTGCCGGCGTGCAGCGCAAGGAAATCCGCCAGGGCATCGCCTGCGTGAAACATCAAAACATGTCCGGCTCGGACATCGGCGACGATCACAAGGATTACTTCAGCGGCGAAGCGGCATTGAAGGCAGCTGGTAAAGACAACACCATGAATCAGTTCTGATATTTTGGTTTGGCTGTAGAGTGAAAAACCCGCTTCGGCGGGTTTTTTTGCGTCTGCGCTGCGGGCAAGTGGCAATTTCGTAGGTCGGCTTAGCGAACGCGTAAGCCGACATGCACAGCCGCAGGCGCATCGGGCTTTGCGGCCTGCGATCCCGCCAGCAATAGCGCTGATACCAACTCACTTACCGGCAGTCGATATCGATCTCGTTCTGCCCGGCCTTACTGCCTTTTCTGTAGGTAAATTCGCAAAGGCTGACGCTGTCGTCCATTCTCCTCGACAGCGTAACTTCACCATGCGCGCCGTAACGGCATTGCAACCACTTGCCTTCTGGATAGCGGCCTTCCAGACGGTAACTGAGCGTCGTGCGCCCTTGCTTCGTGCGCTCCCCGCTGGGCACCAGCTGCCCCCTGCGCTCCGGCGCGCCATCGATAGGCGCCGCGGCGCTCAGGTAGAGCGGACTGTCGATATACGGCGTCCAGCCAGACGGCACGGCATTCAGACTGATCGATGCCGCAGGCACTCTCTCCGGGCAAGCATATGAGGCGGTCATGGCTGCCTGCGCGAGCACCGGGAAAATGCAGCATGCGGCGCCGGTCAACAAACGTTTAGCTTGCATGGATGCTCCTCTATTCGATGACGAAAAAAGCATCGGCATTGTTGCTGGGGTCGATATGCAAGCCATTCTTGTACTGGCCTTTGGAACGCAAGGTGCGCGAAGTCACGACGCCCGGGCGCTTGCCCGACCACTGATCCATTTCAATGATCCCATCCAGCGCCTGCCCCATATACAGGGCCGCGTGATTGCCTTGCTGATGATTCGCATACTTCCCGTTGATAAACGTGGCAATGGCCGTGCCTTTGCGCAGCAGCCGATTTCCCTGCACTGCTTCCCCCTGCTTCCAGGCCAACATGGCAGGCGCGCCCGCGTAGTGGCGAACCAGAGCGACGCATTGATGATTGCCGACCATGGTGGTTTTTTCCAGGTCGTCGACTTTGGTGTAGGTGTAGGACATGGGGCTCTCCGGAGTGGTGGGGGAGGCTTACGATACATGGGGGAAACTGCGGGGGAGTTGAGAGGGGACAAGGTTTGCGGGGGCTTGGGATATTCGGGGTGATGAGCTGGAATGTTCCACCGACGCCGAGTGCCGCTCAGCAGACGCGGGGGCAGGTCCGTCATTTGGACACGGATTGGTGCTTGGGGTGCCTGATGCAACAGCTTTGCCGATGTTTGGACTCGTGGCCCTGGACATGGCGTTGACGCCCGGCGCCAACATGATCTACCTGATTTCCCGTTCCATCAGCCAGGGCCGCCGCGCCGGCTTCATCTTGCTGGGTGGCGCGGCCCGCGGCTTGCGGAGTTGCTGGCGAGTCGGCCAGGTTGGGTGACGGTGCAGCGGTGGATGCTGGAGGGTGTTGACAGGGTTGGCGGTGAAGATGGCTGCCGAGGGGCAGAGCCAGCAAACTCAAGAACACACGAAATTGCCTTTTTCAAGACACCTTGCATTTATCAGGAAGCCCTTATTGGCAAACCTGCCGCCAGCACAAGATCATGTGCATGCGCTTATAACCATCAGTCAACAAGTAATTTAAAAATATTATTAACTAAACGAAACATAATTAAGAGATCAATTATCAATTGAAGCCAGTAAATATTCAAATGGCAGTGGCCGCGCTGACCGTTTTACATGATACCTTCATGGATAGAAGCATTTTCAAAAAAACTATATTTTGTTATTTCAATAATTTTTAGCGCGGATTGCCTTCTTAAAAACCGACTGAAAGGTTACGATGAAACTGAATACTTGCGCACTAAAATTGGCCGGAAGGTCGGCAATTGGCAGCATCTTCTTTGCCGCTTTTTATGCCTCAAGCACACTCGCCTATGCCACGAATGAGACATCGATATCTACTGATCTGCTTGGCCAGGTGAACAGTTCTATCGATAAAGACACAATACGACTGACAGGAATTTTTAAGGACTTACATGCACATCCAGAAGTTGCTTTTCATGAGAAACGAACAGCTGGAATTGTCGCCAAAGAACTGAAGGCACTTGGCTTTTCCGTGAATGAGGGCATCGGCAAGACTGGCGTCGTCGGCGTGCTAAAAAATGGGCCGGGTCCTACCGTATGGTTCCGCGCGGATATGGATGCCAATGCTGTTCATGAAACGACTGGGCTACCCTATGCAGCAAGCAACAAGCAAAAGCTTGAGGATGGTAGCGAGACTGATGCGATGCATGCCTGCGGCCACGATGCACATGTTACCTGGCTCCTGGGCATGGCAAAAACGATGGCGGAACTGAAGAAAAATTGGTCCGGCACTCTGGTTGTGTATGCACAACCAGCCGAAGAAGTAGGTTTGGGTGCCCAGGCAATGGTGGACGATAAGCTATGGCAACGTGGATTCCCTACACCAGACTATGCTTTTGGCACCCATACGGTCCCCGGCCCAGTAGGGTATATATCCAGTTCATCTGGAGTACGCATGGCAGGCGTGGATCAGCTTGACATAAAGTTTATTGGTCGAGGTGGACATGGTTCGACACCACAAATGACCATTGATCCAGTAGTCATGGCGGCCCAAGCAGTACTGTCATACCAGACCATCATCAGCCGAAATGTGGACCCACAGGCATCAGCTGTATTGACTGTGGGCGCCATCGATGCTGGACGTGACAATAATGTCATACCTGGTGAATCTACCCTAAAACTCAATTTGCGCTGGTTCACGCCTGAAGTTCGCGAACTGATGCTCATGCGCATCGACGAAGTTAGTAGAGGCATTGCATTGGCCGCAGGAGTACCAGCGGACAAGATGCCCGTCAGAACGATGAAGGGACATTCTGGCCCGATGATTAACAATGCTGACTTAACAAAAAAAATCAACCCATCTCTTGAAAAACTGCTGGGTGCAGGCCGTGTGATCGATCAATTTCCTGCCGTGATGGGGTCCGAGGATTTTCAGGAAGCATTCAACACGCTGAAAACACCCTATGTCTTCATCCTGGTAGGAATTGCGCCACCAAAATTGTTCGCCGATGCGCGTGCCAAAGGAATGCCGTTTCCATACTCGAACCATAATTCTGACTTCTTCGTTGATCTGAGTGCAATTCCTATTGGTGCCAAGGTCAATACTGTCGCAGCATTGAGTATTCTTGCGAAATAGGGCCGAGCGATGCCGGGGGCAGGTCCGAGATTTGGATACGGAATGATGCATTGGGCGCATTGGAAGCCAACTTGGTCGAAACGCAATTAGAACCACGAACGCGCGCCGCAGGCGCGCGGAGCTGCCGCGCGAGTGCCAGGGTCAGGTCCGCTATTTGGACACGGACTGATGCATGATGCGTTGGATGCTGTAGAAGATTGCTCAGTCGAAGACTTGATTAGAACCACGAACGCGCGCCGAGGACGTGCGTCCGTTGTTCTAACTGAGCCAGATTCTTCAGTGCCCAATGTATCAGCCCATGTCCAAATGGCGGACCTGACCCCATGGGTGTGATGGGTGCTATGACCCCATGGGTGCTAGCCTATCGGGGAATTCGAAGGGTCGGGCCTACCGGCCCTCCTCAAATCGACCAACTGCGCGGGCGCACGCCGAAGGCGTGTGTTCGTGGCTATAATCTGGTTCTCGACGGAACTGGCTTCTACCGCGCCCACTGCCGCAGCCCGTGTATGAATGCCGGACCTGCCCCATGGGTGTGGGTGGGTGTGGGCGCGCACTACCATACATAAATCACCTTAAATAACATACGGAATTGGCGCTGCCGCAATTACCCCTCCATCAGAATAATCCTGCTCCTGAGCAATTAATAGACTTGGCTGTTTAATTGGCCCTATTGCATCGAGTATGTCACACAAAGGGAAGTGCGACCGATCCGCCAGCCATTTCGCGACCGTTTGATCGTCCTCATAAACTAATGCTATTCTGCTTGGTTGTTTTCCTCTTGCAGCAACAACCTGCTTTATTATTTGAAAACTTGCTCCAAATAACTGCATAAAATCACCACTATATGGCAAAGGGCAATAAATCAAATTCTCGTCCTGTCTGAGCCCTTCTTTTTGCCTCTCTTCTGGATAAAGCGCGATTCGTAACCCAGGGGCATGTTCGACATCTCGTCGATTTGTCTTAAGCGTCGTTGCTACCCAATGATCTGATAAAGGGCTTCCCAAAAAAAGGTCAGCTTTCCAAATCCCACGAATACTACGAGGCAGCGATTCTGCGTGAATCCGGCTATTATTCGCCTTTACCAAATCATCTAAATATCTTTTCAAATGTGCAGGCCGAGCCTTCTTCCCAACAAGTATTTTTGAGTGATCTGTCAAGGCATTTTTTGCCGTCTCAATAACAGATGCCCCGCCTTGCTTTTCAGCGCCGAATAATATCGACTCTGCAGTCCCTTTTATTCCGCAAAACTCTTCGAGGACTTGACTAATTATTGGGTAAACAGATTTATTTCGCTCAGCAATTGACTTATGAACTGCATACTCGAAACAAATTCCGAAGTCACCGGGGTGTTCCAAATATATACGACAAAACATCTCCAGCGTTATATTTTCATAACCACCAGCTTGCTCAACCATGTTTCTTTTTGTCGAGTAAAGCATGCCATGCAATATCGGCACTATCATCGAAAATCTGGCCCTTAACGAGTCAGCAATATCATCATTTTGAAACTGCAATGTATACTTCATGAAAATCCAATTTCTATTTGAAAAATTCTTAAAATTCCAATAATGATGCGTCAGTAATTACTTCTTCTTTTTATATGCCGTATTACTTGTGGTGCTACCCGCGACCTTTTCAATCATATCCGCTGTAACCATTCTCGCGAATATCGAGCGAACTCGCCAATCTTCACGAATTACACACAACTCGCGCGCCTGTCCATTGCTAATGGATGGATTTGATTCAAGATAATTCATTATTCTTTCTTCTGGAGATGCCAATTGCTCGTGACGTATTACTACAAGTACACTAGAATCACGCTGAATAATTTCTGGCTCTTTAAGGTGCAATCTTTTCATTGCTCGAAATGCCGTATTCAAACCCTCACCAACATCTTTATTTGGCGGATTTGGAAATTTATTAATAATCCTAACTAAATTTCCATTCCTAGCAAACCTCTCATCCAGAATATTTTTGGTAGTAATGTGACCCGGTAAGCTCCCTGGACTTTCAACCTCAACACGATTATCATATATTCGAATATGAATATCATCTGGGATACTGTAATCTCGATGCAAAACTGCGTTAGTAATAATTTCATGAAGTGTTTCCTCCGGATACTCAACGGAGGCAAGCCCAGCAGAAGTCATTCGGCGAATTCCCTCAATAATCCGCTTCGTAGTAGAAACAGCATCATAAACTTGTTGGTATGCACAACCTTCTATCGTATATGGAACGCCATCAAGTGACTCGCGAGTGCCCTCATCATCAGCAGTTCGATAGCGATAAATTTTTATTCCACACCGCTTTGGCAGGAATGCCTGCGGTTCATCTGCAAACAAAATTACACCGGCGACAGTAGGTTTTTCTCCGACAATCAAATTCTGCTTTCTTAGCCATGTAGCTGGAGCCTGAAGAGGGAAAATATTTTTAACGAAATCAATCGAAGCAGCACTTTCTGTTATTATTTCAGCAGGTGCATCAACTATCATTGTTTCAAATGAGGTTAATCCTTTATTTAATCGCAAACGCTCCAAATCAGCTGGGTCGTTTATAGGAAGATTTTGGGCACCGCGACGCACAAATATATCATAATTTGACGACTTAATAATGTCACGATTTTTTAAGACTTCCACTTGAAGAACTAATCCATTGCACTCCTCAGCTGCAAGCAAAGTCATAGCACATCCGTGCCCCAAAGGAAGAACGGAGGCGATAGCCTGAACGAATTTATTGGCATCATCCGCATCACTAAATCCGCGCCAGGTTAAAGGGCCTCCGGCTGAAGGTTCATCAACACCGATAAGCAATTCGCCGCCATCCGCGTTCGCAAAGGCAGAAATAGTACGAGTCACTTTCTCCGGCTCGACATCCTTCGCCCAAAAATCATTGAAATGCCCTCTCGTTAACAAAAAAAGTCTTTGAATTTCAGAGTGCGACAGGAGGATAATATTCATATTCATTCTGTTGATGTTGGAGGGTGAAGAGGAGCCAGACTACCAAGCTAGATGATAGAGTATGGCCGGAATCCCAAACGGAATCAAGTTGATCAAATTACCCAGGGGGATTTACAAAAAATGAAATTCCGGATGTCGCCTTGGCTTAGCCATTTTTCTTCAGCACTAGTACCGGGTAAGGCCTGCCATTCACCTGCCGAGGTTATATCTGCCACTCGGGCACGAACTGATGCATTGGGCGTCGTAGAAGCTTGCTCAGTCGAAACCTAATTAGAACCACGAACGCGCGCCGCAGGCGCGCGAAGCTGCCGCGCAGCGGCAGCAGCCAGTAGATTCGGAGAGGGCCGGGCCGGTAGGCCCGACCCTTCGAATCCCCCGCGCACGCCCCGCAGGGGGCGTGCTTCTCTCCGCCTACAGACGAAAAAAAAAGCTACCCGAGGGTAGCTTTTTCTTTTTCGTCTTTGGCGGAGAGAGGGGGATTCGAACCCCCGATAGAGTATTACCCTATACACGCTTTCCAGGCGTGCGCCTTCAGCCGCTCAGCCATCTCTCCTGAAGGCAATGCGCGCGCGTCTTGCTTGCTCACATTGTGTACTGCATATCGCTTGTCGCGAAGCCGCAGATTATAGCAAAGATTCTACAGACTGCCAAAGTTATTTACCCTGGGGTAAAAGTTTGGCCAGGCCCGGCGGAAGGATGCGCCACAGTGGTGCGCACGGCCCTTCCGGAGGGACTGGCCTGTCTGTTACGACGTTTCTTTCAGCTGATCCAGGATGGCCGGGTTTTCCAGGGTCGAGACGTCTTGCGTGATCGTCTCGCCCTTGGCCAGCACGCGCAGCAGGCGGCGCATGATTTTGCCGGAGCGGGTTTTCGGCAGGTTGTCGCCGAAACGGATTTCCTTCGGTTTGGCGATCGGGCCGATTTCCTTGCCGACCCAGTTGCGCAGCTCCAGCGCCAGTCGTTTCGCTTCCTCGCCCGTCGGACGCGCTTGCTTTAGCACCACGAAGGCGCAGATCGATTCGCCTGTCGTATCGTCCGGACGGCCCACCACGGCCGCTTCAGCCACCAGCGGGTTGGCTACCAGGGCCGATTCGATTTCCATCGTGCCCATGCGGTGGCCCGACACGTTCAAGACGTCATCGATGCGGCCCGTGATGGTGAAGTAGCCCGTTTCCTTGTTGCGGATGGCGCCGTCGCCTGCCAGGTACATCTTGCCGCCCAGTTCTTCCGGGAAATAGCTGGACTTGAAACGCTCGGGGTTGTTCCAGATCGTGCGGATCATCGATGGCCATGGACGTTTTACCACCAGGATACCGCCCTGGCCGTTCGGCACGTCCTGGCCCGCTTCGTCGACGATGGCGGCCATGATGCCCGGCAATGGCAAGGTGCAGGAACCGGGGACCATCGGCGTGGCGCCCGGCAACGGGGTGATCATGTGGCCGCCCGTTTCCGTTTGCCAGAAGGTATCGACAATCGGGCATTTCTCGCCGCCGATGTGCTTGTAGTACCACATCCACGCTTCCGGATTGATCGGCTCGCCAACCGTGCCCAGCAAACGCAGGCTGCTCAGGTCGTAGTTGCTTGGATGGACTTTCGGGTCCACGTCGGCCGCCTTGATCAGCGAACGGATGGCCGTAGGCGCCGTGTAGAAGATGCTGACGTTGTGCTTCTTGATGGTTTCCCAGAAGCGGCCCGCGTTCGGGTAGGTCGGGATGCCTTCGAACACCACTTGCGTAGCGCCCACGGCCATCGGGCCATACGCGATGTAGCTGTGACCCGTCACCCAGCCGATGTCGGCCGTGCACCAGAACACGTCGTCCGGTTTGATGTCGAAACTCCACTTCATCGTCAGCGCGGCCCACAGCAGGTAGCCGCCGCTCGAATGCTGCACGCCCTTCGGCGTACCCGTCGAACCGGAGGTGTACAAGATAAACAGTGGATGCTCGGCATCGACCCATTCCGGTTCGCATTGCGCGCTCTGGCCTTCGACCAGGTCGTGCAGCCACGTGTCGCGGCCGGCCACCATCGGCAAGTCGCTGCCCGTGCGTTTATACACGATGACGTTTTTCACGCACTCGCAGCCGCCCAGCGCCAGCGCTTCGTCGACGATGGATTTCAATGGCAGCTTCTTGCCGCCGCGCAATTGCTCGTCGCCCGTGATGACGGCCACGGCGCCCGCGTCGATGATGCGTTCCTGCAAGGACTTTGCCGAGAAGCCGCCGAAGACGACGGAGTGCGTGGCGCCGATGCGCGCGCAGGCTTGCATTGCGGCAACACCTTCGACGGACATCGACATATAGATGATCACGCGGTCGCCCTTGGCGATGCCCTTGGCTTTCAGGCCGTTGGCGAACTTGCAGACTTTTTCGTGCAGCTCTGTATACGTTGCCTTGGTGACGGTGCCGTCATCCGCTTCGAAGATGATGGCCGTCTTGTCGCCCAGGCCATTTTCGATGTTGCGGTCCAGACAGTTGTAGGACACGTTCAGCAGGCCGTCTTCGAACCATTTGTAGAACGGGGCGTTGTCTTCGTTCAGGGTGCGGGTAAACGGCTTTTTCCAGCTCAGGTTTTCGCGCGCCAGCTTGGCCCAGAAGCCTTCGTAGTCGCGTTCGGCGTCCAACACCATGGCGCGGTAGGCGTCCATGCCGGAAATCGTTGCCTGTGCGGCAAACGCTGCCGACGGTTGAAATACGCGCGACTCTTCCGGTCCCTGCTGCTCAGTGCCCTGCCCTTGGTTCTCTATAGCGGCCATGCTAGTCTCCAGTGTAGTAATTGTTTGGTAACACCATATTCCTGCTGTCTTACGGACGCCTTACATGCAGCGTTTTCCTCGATCCATTCTAACCATAATCGCCACCGGCGATGGGCGTCAAGGGCGCGCCGTCCAGCATTCTGAATGGAAAAACTGATAACTCACCAACTACTTGATGCCACTTTGTGTTTCATCAAGGCCAAGAATCGAAATCGAGGGCATGCGCAGGGATCAGCAGCAAGTGTAAAATGTCGGGCATACCAAAAATTGGTATTTACCCCCAGGAAACTCCAGATGATCGACCATTCACAAAAACCCAAACATAGCAAACTGCATCCCCTGTCCGCCTTCATCTTCATGTCGCGCTGGCTGCAGCTGCCACTGTACCTGGGCCTGATCCTCGCGCAATGCGTCTACGTATTTCACTTCTGGGTGGAACTGTCGGACCTGATCGGCGCCGTATTCGGCAATGACGCGGCCCTGCAGCACGTCATCAGCGCCGTCACCGTGGCCGGCGTGCCGCCACCGGTCAAGCTCAATGAAGCGACCATCATGCTGGTGGTATTGGGCTTGATCGACGTGGTCATGATCTCGAACCTGTTGATCATGGTCATCATCGGCGGCTACGAAACATTTGTCTCACGCATGCACCTGGACGACCATCCGGACCAGCCGGAATGGCTGTCGCATGTGAATGCGTCCGTGCTGAAGACGAAACTGGCGATGGCCATCATCGGCATTTCGTCCATCCACCTGCTGAAGACCTTCATCAACGCCACCGCGTATGCCAAGGAACCGAATGTGGTCATCGCCCAAACGGCGATCCATATGGTCTTCATCCTGTCGGCGATGGCGATTGCGTACACGGACCGCATCATGACCGTGACGCAGAACCAGGCCAGAGCACCACACTAAAGAAAAGAAGCCCATGGCTGCCAGCGGCGGCCATGGGCTTTTAGCAAAGAGTCCTACCCTTCTTATCCACCGCGAGAACACCATGACTGTCATAAAGCAAGAAGACCTGATCGAATCCGTCGCCGCAGCGTTGCAGTACATTAGCTACTACCACCCTGCTGATTACATCGAGCACCTGGCGCGCGCCTACGCGGCCGAGCAAAGCCCGGCGGCAAAAGATGCGATCGCGCAAATCCTGACCAACTCGCGCATGTGCGCGGAAGGCAAGCGTCCGATTTGCCAGGACACGGGTATCGTCAACGTCTTCCTGAAAATCGGCATGGGCGTGCGCTTCGAAGGTTTCTCCGGCACGGTCACCGACGCCGTCAACGAAGGCGTGCGCCGCGCGTACAACTTCGACGACAACAAGCTGCGCGCTTCCATCGTGGCCGACCCGCATTTCGACCGCAAGAACACCAAGGACAACACGCCAGCCGTGGTGCACATGGAACTGGTCGAAGGCAATACCGTCGACGTGAAAGTCGCTGCCAAGGGCGGCGGTTCGGAAAACAAATCCAAGATGATCATGATGAACCCGTCCGATTCGCTGGTGGACTGGGTCATGAAGACGGTGCCGACCATGGGCGCCGGCTGGTGCCCGCCTGGCATGCTGGGTATCGGCATCGGCGGCACGGCTGAAAAAGCCATGCTGATGGCAAAAGAAGTGTTGATGGAAGACATCGACATGTTTGAGCTGAAACAGCGCGGCCCGCAAAACAAGCTGGAAGAATTGCGTATCGAGCTGTGCGACAAGATCAACTCGCTGGGCATCGGCGCGCAAGGCCTGGGCGGCCTGACGACCGTGCTTGACGTGAAAATCATGATGCACCCGACGCATGCCGCATCGAAGCCCGTCGCCATGATCCCGAACTGTGCCGCCACGCGCCACGGTCACTTCGTGCTCGACGGCTCCGGTCCTGCCTACATGACGCCGCCATCGCTGTCGTCGTGGCCGGAAGTGCACTGGACGCCGGACACGGAAAAATCCAAGCGCGTCGACCTGAACACCCTGACGAAAGAAGAAGTCGCTTCGTGGACGCCAGGCCAGACCTTGCTGTTGAACGGCAAGATGCTGACGGGCCGCGACGCCGCGCACAAGCGCATCCAGGACATGCTGGCCAAGGGCGAAGAATTGCCGGTCGATTTCAAGAACCGCGTCATTTACTACGTCGGTCCGGTCGACCCTGTGCGCGACGAAGCCGTCGGCCCTGCCGGTCCGACGACCGCCACGCGCATGGACAAATTCACCGACATGATGCTGGAAAAAACAGGCCTGATCGCCATGATCGGCAAGGCCGAACGCGGCCCCGTCGCCATCGAATCGATCCAGCGCCACAAGTCGGCTTACCTGATGGCGGTGGGCGGCGCCGCCTACCTGGTGTCGAAAGCCATCAAGCACGCCAAGGTGCTGGGCTTTGCCGACATGGGCATGGAAGCAATCTACGAATTCGACGTCGTCGACATGCCGGTGACGGTGGCCGTGGATGCGAAGGGCACTTCGGTGCACAACACCGGCCCGAAAGAATGGCAGGCGAAGATCGAGCAACTCAGTAGCGTCAGCAAGATTCCCGTGACGGTCGCTTAAACAAGCTCTACCATAGACGCCGCGCGGCAACATAGCGCGGCGTTTTTTTATCATCAACGGTTCCCTATGACTTTTACTGCAAGCACTGCCCGCCCGGACGCGCCCATCGGCATCTTTGATTCCGGCGTGGGCGGCCTGTCGGTGCTGCGCCATATCCGCGCGCAGCTGCCGCAGGAAGACCTGATGTACTTTGCCGATTCCGGCTATGCGCCGTATGGCGACAAGACGGAACAGCAAGTGGTCGACCGTTCGCTGGCGATCACCGCCTTCTTATTGCAGCAAGGCGCGAAGGCGCTGGTGGTGGCGTGCAACACGGCCACCATCGCCGCCATCAAGGCGCTGCGCGCGCGCTACCCCGACCTACCCATCGTCGGCGTCGAACCGGGCCTGAAACCGGCGGCGTCCATCAGCCGCAATGGCAAGATCGCCGTGCTGGCGACGGAACGCGCCTTGCGCGGCGACAAGCTGCTGGCCCTGCGCGAACAGGTGAGCGCCGCCACGGGCGCCACGTTCATCCTGCAGCCCTGCATCGGCCTGGCCGACCGCATCGAGCAGTGCGAGCTGGGCAATGACCCGCAGGACGCCACCAGCGCCATGCTCGAACACTACATCGCGCCCATGCTGGCGCAAGGCGTCGATACCCTGGTGCTGGGCTGCACCCATTACCCGTTCGTGCAGGACGCCATCGTCCGCACGGTGCGCGCGCATACGCAGGAAACGATTACGCTGGTGGACACGGGCGACGCCGTGGCGCGCCAACTGGCCCGCTTGCTCGATGCGGCAAGTCTGCGCCGCATCGACAACGAGGCCCCGCAACTGCAGGGCTACACGACGGCCAAGGTCGAGTCCTTGGCGAAAGCCTTCGCCGGTTTGCTGGACTTGCAGCCGCCCGTCGCGCACCTGGAGGTATGAGTCGCGAGAGGCAATTTCCAGCAATCTTTCGGCTTTTTGAAAAAGACTGCATTTAGATTTGCCACTTCGCCGAGTTCTTTGTATAATTCGGCACCTGTTCAGCAAAACAGCTAAATAGGTAAGTAAGACAGTGGTGGCTGTAGCTCAGTTGGTAGAGTCCAGGATTGTGATTCCTGTTGTCGTGGGTTCGAGCCCCATCAGCCACCCCACAGAATTAGTGGTAAATTAAAGGGTTACATGCTTCGGCTTGTAACCCTTTTTTCATTTCCGCACACATGCATGAGGCAACATCAACCCTCCCCTTCCGCAACATGTCAGGCAAGCGCATCAGCGAACGAAGCTAGTCAGTGCATAACAGTGGAACTTGATGCATACGCTTGATTTATCGTATCCCAAAGAATACACTTGTATGCGTGAAAAACATCCACACCACCGCCACGTTCGATGACTGGTTCAGCCAGCTGAAGGATCGGAAAGCGTTTTTCCGCATCCAGGCCCGCATTGATCGCGCCGAAGATGGCAACTTTAGCGATTGCAAACCTGTCGGTGGCGGCGTTTCGGAAATGCGAATTGATTGTGGTCCCGGTTACCGCGTTTATTTCACCCAGCGAGGCATGGAAATAATCATCCTGCTCGCTGGCGGCGACAAATCAACACAAGCGAAAGATATCAAAACGGCGCAGCGGCTCGCGCAAACACTCCAGGAGGTCTGATGGTACAGAAACTTAACAAGTGGGATAGCGCACAGCACCTCAAGACCGAAGAGGATATCGTCGCCTACTTTGAAGCTTGCCTGGAGGAAGCCGGCGACGACGCATCCTTCATCGCCAAAGCGCTCGGCAACATTGCCAAGGCGCGCGGCATGACGCAACTTGCCAAAGATACGGGACTGGGACGGGAAAGCTTGTACAAGGCCTTGTCCGGCGAAGGTAATCCCAGCTTCGACACCATTTTGAAGGTGACGCATGCACTCGGTTTGCAATTTCGCGCCGCTGCGCTGAACACTTGACCACCGCTCAGCCGAGGCAGCGGAAAGACTAGCCCGCCAGCACCGACTGTACCGTCGTCGCCAGGTCTTCCAGGCGCACGGGTTTCACGAGAAAGTGGCGGAAGCCCACGGCCAGCGCGTCGTCCATGTACATGGGCAGGCTGTGGCCGGTGACGGCGATCAGCACGGCGTTGGCCGTCTCGGCATTGTGGTGCAGGCGGCGGCCGATTTCGATGCCGCTGATGCCGGGCATTTCGATGTCGAGGTAGACGGCGTCGGGCACGCACAGCTTGACTTGCTCGACGGCCATCTGCCAGTTGCGCACCACCACCGCGTGGTGGCCCAGCGCTTCGAGCAACATGGCCAGCGATTCGCCCACTTCCTGGTTGTCGTCGACCACCAGCAGATTGAGTTTGCGCGCAGCACTTGCTGGCTGGTCGCCCTGGCGGCGTTCCCCGGAGGAACTGCCTGGTGTCGTTTCAGTTGTCTGGCTCATTGTACGTTCACGTCTGACGGCTGCAAAAACGGCAGTATACAAGAAGCGCGCGCAATGCCGCCGCACCCGAGCAATGCTGCCAAGCAGCAATCCAGGCGCCCCGCTGTACCGCACCAGCAACACTTCCCCGCCCTGCGCGGAGAAAGCCCGTCCTACGCAGTTTGCGCAATTGACGGATAAAATGAGAATCATTATCATTCTTATCCGCTTGCGCCGGATGTCCACGCCACGATGTTGTCGCGCCGCCTTACCGAACGCGCAAACATTGTCATTACGGAGATCCATGCATGGCCGCCACACTTTACCCACTGCCCTTTTCCCTGCGCCCCTGCGCGCTGGCCATCGCCCTCGCCTGCCTGGGCACGTCCCTCGCCGCGCAGGCACAGGAAGCCAATACGGCTAGCACAGCCGATAGCGCCGGCCCCATCCTGGAATCGATCCAGGTCAGCGGCAACCTGCTGGGCACCAGCATGGCCGCCAGCACGAAAAATTTCGCGGGCGCCCGCACGGTGGTGCAGAAGGACGATATCGACAACTCGGGCGCGACCAGCCTCAGCGACGTGATGCGCCGTATTCCCGGCGTGCAGATCAGCGACAACTCGGGCAGCGCCGGCAGCGCCGTGTCGCTCAATATCGGCGTGCGGGGACTGGCCGGGCGCTATTCGCCGCGCAGCACGGTATTACTTGATGGCATCCCGATGTCGGTGGCGCCGTATGGCCAGCCGCAACTGTCGTTCGCGCCCGTCAGCCTGGCCAATGTCGAGACGGTCGACGTGGTGCGCGGCGGCGGCGCCGTGCGCTTCGGCCCGCAAAACGTGGGCGGCATCATCAACTTCAAGACGCGCCGCGTGCCCACCACGCCAGGCGTTACAGGCGACGCCAGCGTGCGCTACAACTCTTACAGCGAAGTGGGCCACAACACCCAGGCCAGCGTCTTTGCCGGCACCCAGCTCGACAGTGGCCTGGGCCTGGCGGTGCTGTACTCGGGCATCCGCGGCAGCGACTGGCGCGTCGGCAGCGACGAGAAGGTCAACGACTTCGCCCTGAAATTCCGCTACGACCTGAGCCCCACTGCCGAGGTGTACGGCAAGCTGTCCTACTACGATGTGACGTCGCGCACGCCAGGCGGCCTGGCCGCCGCGCAATACAAGGCCGACCCGTTCCAGAACACGCGTCCCACCGACTTCTGGAGCGGCGAGCGCAAGGCCTTCGACATCGGCTACCTGAATGCCCTGTCCGGCACGCAGGAATTCGAGGTGCGCGCCTATTACAACAAGAGCTCGCGCGAAAGCACCCTAATCAGCGGAAAAAACCTGGGTCACCAGCCGCGCAACTATGAAACCACGGCCATCGAACCCCGCTACACGCAGCGTTTTATTATCGGCAAGGTCACACAGGACGTCACCGTCGGCTACCGCTACCTGGCCGAGCGGGCCGACGAAACCATCTACAACGTCGTCATCGCCAGCGGCGTGCAACAGGCGCCGACGCGCTTTGCCAACAACGCCACCGATGCGCAGGCCGTGTACATCGACGACAAGATCGCCATCGATGCCTGGCGTATCACGCCGGGCGTGCGCTACGAGCACATCAAGACGGAACGCTACAACCACTTGCCGGTCGACCAGAAGATCGAGCTGCTCAACAACAAGGCCCTGCCCTCGCTGAACGTGGCCTACTTGCTGAGCAACAACGTGACCCTGTTCGGCAACTACAACAGCTCGTTTGGCGCCGTGCAAAACACGCAGCTCAATGCGCAGTCGAGTAAGAACCCGCTGCAGCCGGAACTGGCGAAAACAGCCGAGCTGGGCGCGCGCTGGAAGAGCGGCCAGCTGTCGGCCGAGGCGACCTTGTTCAACATCAAGTTCGACAACCAGATCCAGTCCGTGGGCAGCGGCGAAAACGTCGTCTTCTACAACGTGGGCGCCACGCACCACCGTGGCCTGGAAACAGCCATCGACTACCATTTCGACCAGTCCGGCCCGCTGGCCGGCTTGAACGCCTATGCCACCTACACGTACACCAAGGCGACCCTGCAGGATGGCGCGAACGCGGGCAATGACGTGCCCTTCTATTCGCGCACCACGGACACCGTCGGCGCCCACTACCAGCAAGGCGCCTGGGGCTTCGATTTGTCGAGCAGCCACCAGAGCCGCCAGTTCGCCGACGAGGCCAACACCGTGGCGGAAAACCCGGCCGGCAACCTGGGCGTGATTCCCGGCTTTCGCACCTGGAACACGCAAGTAAAATGGAAGGTGCCGGGCCAGAAGGGCCTGGAACTGGTCGCCGGCGTCAACAACCTCGCCGACAAGCGCTACTTTACGCGCACTTCGGACGGCAACCTGGGCAAGCTGGTGGGTGCACCGCGCATGCTTTATCTGCAGGGCCGCCTGGCGTTCTGAGCATGGCGTGCGGCAGTTCCTATCGAATCGATATGTCGCCGCAGCCGCACCTGCCCTCCCAAAAAAACCTGCATCGTTGTTGTTACGATGCAGGTTTTTTTACGCCCGGATGTTACAAAAATATTGCCATGCAAGAAGGTTTGAAGTCGCGCTCGCCTTACATCACGACAGTGATTGCTTCGCCATGGAAATTAATTGCAGTACAGACACAAATAATTTCACAATTACAAATATTTTTTAGTCGGCCCTGGTTTTTTGTGTGAGTTTTGGTGATATCATTTAAATGTCATTTAAGAAATCAAATTATCCTTTAATCAACCAAATTGGAACACCATGAAAATGCCAGCCACCCTCCTGAAGATTGCCGCATTGGCCACCCTGGCCACCGCAGGCACAGCCAACGCCGCGATCGAACTGGTGGTCAATGGCAGTTTTGAAAACAATGTCATCTCCTCACCCTGGGCTGCGCTCAGCAGCGTGACAGGCTGGACCTCTTCAGCCAGCGGCAACTCGGCCTTTGAAATCCAGAAAGGCGCCACGCAAGGCGGCCAGAGCGGCTTCAACCCCGTCGCCGCCGCCGGCACGCAATACCTGGAACTGAACGCCGCGCGCCTGACGTCCGTCTCGCAATCGATCGCCACCACGGCCGGCGGCACGTATGCGCTGTCGTTTGCCTATTCGGGCCGCCCGGATACGCCAGGCGGCGCGAGCAGCCTGATGAATGTCTACTGGGGTTCCACCCTGCTCACGCCAACGGCCCTGATCGGCACCACGAGCGGCGTGTGGCAAACCTACAGCCAGAACGTGTCCGCGCTCGGTTCGTCCACCCTGCTGCGCTTCGAATCGATCGGCCCGGTCTCCGCACCGACCTATGGTTCCTACCTGGACAATGTCTCGGTGATGGCTGCCGTGCCGGAACCGGAAAGCTACGCCATGATGCTGCTGGGCCTGGGCTTGCTGGGTTTCATCGCACGCCGCAAGACTGCCGCCTGAATGTAAGGTCGTTGCGCAACAGCCGCCCCGCCACTTGGCCGGGCGGCTTTTTCATGGGCAAACGGGTGCATTACCTCATGAAATGTTGCAAAGAAGAATTAAATTGGCGCTACAATAGCGGGGTATCAAGCCATGCCAAGCATCGCTCCGCCAGGGCCCCTACCCCGCCCTGATCATCAGCACGCATTTTTTGAACAGGATGACTGGCGCTGCCGGGCCCGATTGCGCTCCCGGTACGGCCACCACACACGCACCATGTCTGCAGAGAAAACCATTACCGAAACCAGCTCCTACGGCAAGGATACGCCCGTGGGGCGTCCCGATATCGATGGACGCGCCGGCATTTTCGTGCCCACGGCGGAATTTGACATCGACAACACCACCACCATTCGCAAGGGCGCGGGCATCGTCGGCTTCGGCAACCTCGATGGCACCCTGACCGTGTATTTCGAAGCGAACCGCTTCGACGAAAGCAATCTGCACAAGTGGGAACACAAGGCGCGCAAGGCGTATGACCGCATGGTCATGGGCGCGCCCACGGTGTCAAAGGCGAAAATCGATGCGCGCATGCTGGAACAGGTCGGCATCATCGATGGCATGGGCATCAATCTCAAGCATCCGGAACGCCTGACGCACTGGCTGGCGATCTCGAACGTGCCCGATACGGGGCCAGAAGAGCCGGTGGTGCGCTGGAAAAACCGCTAAGGCCTGGCGAGCGAGGCGGGGTGGCGGGCACGAGGTGTTGTCCTACATCGCGGCGGACATTCATCCGATGCCCCAGAGCATCAACTCAACCTATGATGAAAGCCTGACCACACCTTTCCCACCACCCAGGAGTACGACATGTCCCGCCTCATCCCGATCAGCTTTGGCGCCTTGCAAATAGGTCTGGCAGCGGCGGCGGTGTATATCCTGTGCTCGGCGGATGTGCTGCACCAGAGTTCGGTGTATTTCCACTAGTAAAATGACAAAGCCGGGCAAGCAACGCTTGTCCGGCTTTGTTTTGCATAGCACCGCAATAGATTAGCGGCGGCCGTAGTAGCGACCATGTCCGCCCCAGCCGCCACGGTGTCCACCGTAGCGTCCAAAACCAAACATGAAGTCCAGCCCGATCGATACGGGGGGATTGTAATAATACGGTTGTGGCGCGTACACGGGTGCCGGCACATACACAGGTTGCTGCACGTACACGGGTTGCTGCTGCACGTAGACGGGTTCATTCGTGTATTCCACGCGCGGTGCGCTCATCACGCTGCCCGACTGCACCGACTCGGACGAGACCGTATGCCATTCATAGGGATTGTAGGCTCCCTGCGGCGCGCGCGAACCGTAATACGCGGGACCGGGGGGCGCCACGGCGCAGCCACCCAAGGCGGCCAGCGAGATTACTGCCAACAGGGTTTTCATCGCAATTCTCCTAATATCTACTACATTAAGTAAGTACTATAAGAAATTACGCTGAGCTTTGCTGCGCTTTTACCGATTGTTACACCCCGACGCACGCCGCAACATGAAATGTGGCAAAGCTGCCACAAGCGGGCCACGCGCCATGTTTCCTCAAATAAACGGAACCGCGCAGGTGTCGATGGCCTTGCCGGCGGCATCGTAGCGCTGCACGCACACCTGGTAGCGCACGCCGTAATCGAGTTCGACTTGCTCGACCTTGCCATACTTCAATTTCCAGCTGGGCTGCACGCGCTGCTTGCCCGCCAGCGCGGCCACATCCTGGGGAATCGCCATCGCCGTTTGCGTCTCGCCCTGGCGCGCATCCTGGCGCCGCGCCACGTCGATCGATACGTTCACGGCCAGGTCGACCCCGTCGTCCACATAGGCCAGCAGGGGCGCGCCGCGCTGCGCGCGCATCACGCCCCAGGCGCAAGGCTTGCCCTCTGCCTCGCATTGCTTCAATTGCGCCAGCGGAAAATACTCAGGAGCAATCTTGCCATCCTTGATGGGCCAGCTGGTGCGCACGCCGTCGCGCTTGCCCGTCAGGGGATTTTCCCAGCTCAGGCTATTCACGACGGCCACCGTCTGCCCCGCCTGCAAGCCCGCAGGCGTGCCCAGCGAAGCGCAAGCGGAAAGCAGCATGCCGGTGGCGGCCAGGGAGGAAAGTGTCAGGATGCGCTGCATGGTAAGCCTCTTGTGATGGGATTTCCCGAAGGTATATTTCGAGGGTAACAGAATCGGCAGCGACGGCGCCGTTGGCTGGCGCACATAACAGAACGGGCGGCACCCTTGCAGGCGCCGCCCGTAGCGGAGTCGGCCATGCCGGGAGACCCGCTCCCGGCGCTAGGTGGATCAGTCCAGCTTCCAGGCGTAATCGACCTTGGTCCAGGTTTGCGCTGCGGCGCCATCCTTGGTGCCCGGCTTGAACTTGCACGCGGACAGGGCCTTGATGGCGGCCTTGTCCAGGTTCTTGAAGCCGCTGCTCTTGTCGACTTTCGAATCGGCAACGCTGCCATCGGCATTGACCAGGAAGGACATCGACACGGTGCCCTGCTCTTCGTTCATCAGCGAGGCTTTTGGATAGTCGGCCTTGCAGCTCTTGGCATCGAACGACGCCGGCACCTCGGCCGCGAAGGCGGCGGAAGAAACGGACACCAGCAAGGCTGCTGCAACACTCATCAAACGCTTATTCTCAAACATGTGCTTCCCCATGATTATCAGATACGGTAATTACAATTTCCTGTGCGCCGTTGGCCGCGCTTAAAACTCTTCCCACTCGTCATTGCTGCCGGCGCCTGCCGCCTTGCGTGGCGCAGGAGAGGCCACGGGAGCGGCCGCTTCTGGCTTGCGGGTCAGCGACTTGACCGGGCGCAATGCCGGTGCAGGCTTGCGCACGGCGACGGGCGCGGCGGCCACCGGGGCCGGCACATACGCTGCCGGCTTCTCTTCGCCTTCGACCAGCTTGAAAATGCTGACCACATGGGCCAGTTCGGCCGCCTGGTCTTGCAAGCTTTGCGCCGCAGCGGCCGCCTGTTCCACCAGGGCCGCATTTTGCTGCGTCATGCCATCCATCTCGATGATCGACAGGTTGACCTGTTCGATGCCGGCGCTTTGCTCCTGGCTGGCACTGGCGATCTCGCTCATGATGTCGGTGACGCGGCGCACGCTGTCGACCACTTCGCCCATCGTCACGCCAGCCTGGCCCACCAGGCGCGTGCCGCGTTCCGTCTTCTCGGCCGAATCGTCGATGAGGATCTTGATTTCTTTCGCCGCGCCAGCGGAGCGCTGGGCCAGGTTGCGCACTTCCGAGGCCACCACGGCAAAGCCGCGGCCTTGCTCGCCGGCACGCGCCGCTTCCACGGCCGCGTTCAGCGCCAGGATGTTGGTCTGGAAGGCGATGCCATCGATGACGCCGATGATGTCGACAATTTTCTTCGCCGATTCATTGATCGAGCTCATGGTGTCAACCACTTGCGACACCACGGAGCCGCCCTTCAGGGCCACGTCCGAGGCGGTGGCGGCCAGCTTGTTGGCTTCGCGCGCATTGTCCGCATTCTGTTTCACGGTCGAGGTCAGCTCTTCCATGGCCGATGCCGTTTTTTCCAACGCACTCGCCTGCATTTCCGTGCGCGACGACAAGTCGATAATGCCGTCGGCAATTTCATGCGAGGCCGTGCCGATGGTTTCCGTACCGACTCGCACCTGGCCGACGACACCGACCAGGCTATTGCGCATTTCTTTCATTTCCGCCAGCAGGCTGGAATTGTCCGAGCTTTGCGTATGGATGCCGATCGACAGATCGCCCTTGGCGATGCTGCCGGCAATCGAGGCCGTGTAATCGGGTTCGCCGCCGAGCTGCTTCAGCAGGCCACGGGTAATCATCAGTGCCGCCGCCACGCCCATCGCCACGGCCAGTACGCCGAGGATGATCATGAACAGGCGCGCGCTGTCAAACGCCTTGCGGGCATCCGATTGCATCTGCTCGTTCAACTTGTCTTCCAGCGTTGCCAGTTGCTCCAGCGCATCCATCCATTTTTTCTGTACCGGGCGGATTTCCTTGATCATCACGCGCGTGGCGCCTTCCGCATCATTGGCCATCCACAGTGCCGACGCCTTGGCGATGGCCGGCATGGCTGCCGCCTCGTATTCCTTGATCGAAGCGAGCAAGGTTTTTTCCTCGGCAGTCGACTCGACGGCGAATTTCTCTTCGAGCTTTTTCTGCGTTTCCTGATAGGTGCTGGTCTGCGTTTTGATACGCGCCATTTCCGGCTCCATATCGCTCGCGTCGGTCATCAGGGTGAGGATGCGCAGCGAGGTGATGCGGTCGCTGACGTTGCCACGCATGTCGATCACCAGACGGGTGACGACGTTGTTGACATTGATCACGTGATCGAGACGTTCCTGGATTTGCGCCATGCGCGCGATGCCGAGGACGGTCACGGCCACCAGCAGAACCAGTACCAGGGCGAAACCCAGGCCCAGGCGGGTACCAACCTTCATTTTTGCTAAATTCATTTCGGCTCTTCGTAAATGAAACTATTGATAAGAATTTTTGCCCGGCACGACAAGACGAAGGCCGCGAGACACCGGTATCCGCCCTTACCCATTGGTATGCTGGCGGTATCCGGCCGCACGCAGCCTGGGGTACTTCCTGGTCTACAACAGCCCTGAAAACGCCAGTGACTGCGAATGCAAATTTGTTCCACACACTGAATTATTGACACCGTTGATGTGAGATCAACATCAAACATTCACATGAGAAATATTTGTCTATAATCAATTATAGGTGTAAATTTTGCCTCAAAGCAAGCAATAAGTACTTGAATAAATGCCTGATTAACTTTCTTCGGGGAAATGGCAACAACACCGTTTCTTGCCTACTAGAAATGCCCCAAGGCAGTGCGCGCGTGCGCCGAAACAGCGCATTTACAACACATGGCATAGCCATAAGACATCATTTGTGGGGAGGTGCTCAGAGGAAGGGGGAGTGCGGACAATACCACTGCGCCGGGGCAGCGGTATAGACAAGTTGAATCAGTTGTCCCAGCTGCAATGCATCGCATAGGCGTGGCACTCTGTGCCAAAGACAAAGACGCTCCAGATGGCGCCCAATTGTCCGGCCAGGCTGCGCTGACCCGATGATACCAGTTGATACCAGTGCGCCTCGCTGCCCAGCAGTTCGGCCAGTTCGCGCTCGAACCCGTCGAACAGACGCGCATCGAGCGGCTGGCGATCCGCCTCGCTTGCCGGGTTCAAGCGTTCGAGCAGCCACTGGCGCGGCGTGCACAAGGCGCCGCTGCACACGATTGTTTCGATCGGCTGCAGGCGCAGGCCATGCGGTGCTATCGCCAGCACGCGGCACAGCGCGTCAATGGACGCCTGCGGCGGCTGCGCGCCCAGATAGGTACACGCGAAGAGGCTGCCATCATCCTTAAGCGCGCTGACAGCCAGCAGGTAGCCGTCGATCAGGCGCGCAAGGCTGTGGCAGTCACCGCGCATCGGCGGGCAGAGACAGGCGCGCCGCCGCTTCCAGCAGCAGGCGCGGGTCGCCCGAGGCCAGCTTCTTCGAATCGGACAAGGTCTGGCGGAAACCGCGCGCGCCGGGCAGGTTTTGCATCAGGCCCAGCATGTGGCGCGTGATACTGTTGAGCTTCAGCCGCCCCGCTTCCTTTTCCAGCTGCGCGCGAATATACGGAATCATCGCTTCGAGCACCTGTTCGCGCGTTTTGACAGGCGTGTCGTCGCCGTAGTAGCGCTGGTCGAACTGCGCCATCACGTACGGGTTGTGGTAGGCCTCGCGGCCCAGCATCACGCCGTCGAGGTGCTGCAGATGCAGGTCGATCTCGTCCAGGGTCTTGATGCCGCCATTGATAATGAACTCGAACTGGGGAAAATCACGCTTCAAGCGGTAGGCATAGTCATACTTGAGGGGCGGCACTTCGCGGTTTTCCTTCGGGCTCAAACCTTTCAGGATGGCATTGCGCGCATGCACGATAAATGTCTTGCAGCCGGCATCGGCCACGGTGCCGACGAAATCGCGCACGAAGTCGTACGACTCGCTGTCGTCGATGCCGATGCGGTGCTTGACCGTGACGTCGATATCGACCACGTCGCGCATGGCTTTCACGCAGTCGGCCACCAGTTGCGGCTCGGCCATCAGACAGGCGCCAAACGCGCCTTTCTGCACGCGCTCGGACGGGCAGCCGCAGTTCAGGTTGATTTCGTCATAGCCCCATTGCTGGCCCAGCCTGGCGCTGGTGGCCAGGTCCTTCGGGTCGCTGCCGCCCAGCTGCAGCGCCACCGGGTGCTCTTCCTCGTTGAAGCGCAAATGGCGTTCCACGTCGCCGTACACCAGCGCACCGGTCGTCACCATCTCGGTGTAGAGCCAGGTGTGGCGCGTGATTTCGCGGTGGAACTTGCGGCAATGGCGGTCGCTCCAGTCCATCATGGGGGCAACGGAGAGGCGGCGGGAAGGCAGGGTTGGGACAGTCACAATACGCTCGCTACAAAAAAGGGATGCCAGAACGGCAAACCCGCTGCGTCGCATCACCGCAAGGTTATGCAAGCACAGCGGGTCTGTTTGGCGCGGCGACGCAGCGCCGCACCACTACAACAATTACGCGTCGCGGCCGGCGCGCTTACGCTCGTTTTCTTTCAGGAAGCGCTTGCGCAGACGGATCGATTTAGGCGTGATTTCAACCAGTTCGTCGTCGGCGATGAATTCCACCGCGTATTCCAGCGACATTTGCACTGGTGGTACCAGGCGCACTGCTTCATCGGTACCCGACGAACGCACGTTGGTCAGCTGCTTGCCCTTGATCGGGTTGACGACCAGATCGTTGTCACGCGAGTGAATGCCGATGATCATGCCTTCGTACACTGGATCGTTGTGGACCACGAACATGCGGCCGCGATCTTGCAGTTTCCACAGGGCGTAGGCAACAGCGGCGCCGTCATCTTGCGAGATCAGCACGCCGTTACGACGGCCAGCCATTTCGCCACGGGTGTTGTCGACTGGCGCGTATTCGTTGAATACGTGGCTCATCAAGCCGGTGCCGCGGGTCAGGGTCATGAATTCGCCCTGGAAGCCGATCAGGCCACGCGCCGGGATCAGATACTCGAGACGCACGCGGCCCTTGCCATCCGATTCCATGTTTTGCAGGTCGCCGCGACGACGGCCCAGTTCTTCCATGACGCCGCCCTGGTTGACTTCTTCCACGTCGACCGACAGGTTTTCAAACGGCTCGTGGCGCACGCCATCGACCATCTTGTAGACCACGCGCGGACGCGATACGGCCAGCTCGAAGCCTTCGCGACGCATGTTTTCGATCAGAATCGTCAGGTGCAATTCGCCACGGCCCGATACTTCAAAGATCGTGTCGTCGTCGGTCGGCGCTACGCGCAGAGCAACGTTGGCTTTCAATTCGCGGTCCAGACGGTCACGCAATTGACGCGAGGTCACGAACTTGCCTTCGCGGCCAGCCAGTGGCGAGTTGTTGACCATGAAGTTCATGGTCAGGGTTGGCTCGTCGACGGTCAGCATAGGCAGCGCTTCCGGGGTATCCAGTGCGCACAGGGTCGAACCGATGCCGATTTCGTCGATACCGTTGATCAGGCAGATGTCGCCGGCGACAGCTTCGTCTACCAGCACGCGCTCCAGGCCCTTGAAGTTCAGCACCTGATTGATGCGGCCTTTGACAGGCGTGGCGCCTGGACCGTTGATGACCAGCACGTCCTGGCCGACCTTGACGGTACCGCGGTTGACGCGGCCAATACCGATCTTGCCGACGTACGACGAGTAGTCGAGCGAGGTGATTTGCATTTGCAGCGGGCCTTCCGGATTGTCATCACGGACAGGCACGTGTTGCAGGATGGCGTCGAACATCGGCTTCATGTCGCCGCTGCGCACGTCTTCGGTCAGGCCGGCATAGCCGTTCAGGCCCGAAGCGTAAATGATAGGGAAATCCAGTTGTTCTTCGGTAGCGCCCAGTTTGTCGAACAGTTCGAACGTCTGGTTGATGGCCCAGTCCGGACGTGCGCCTGGACGGTCGATCTTGTTGACGATGACGATAGGCTTCAGACCCAGCGCCAGCGCTTTGCGCGTGACGAAACGGGTTTGCGGCATCGGGCCTTCTTGTGCATCGATCAGCAGCAATACCGAATCAACCATCGACAGAACACGTTCCACTTCGCCGCCGAAGTCGGCGTGGCCTGGGGTGTCGACGATGTTGATGTGGGTGCCTTGGTACTCAACAGCGCAGTTCTTCGACAGAATCGTAATGCCGCGCTCCTTTTCCAGGTCGTTCGAGTCCATGACTCGGGTGTCGACCGCTTGGTTTTCACGGAAGGTGCCGGATTGGCGCAGCAGCTGATCCACCAGCGTGGTTTTGCCGTGGTCAACGTGGGCGATAATGGCGATATTACGAATTGCGCGTTTTGTATTTGACATGGTCGTAGTAGTTACTGAAAAACTGCGGAGTGCGTACAAGGTGTACGAGATACCCGAATGCTAATCTATTTCCGGAACCGCGTAGTATAGCATGTTGCGTTACAGCGCTATCTAAAAATGCTGGCGGCTCCCACAGTCGGGGACGATTTGTTTAAAAAAGCGACACTGTTTAACGAGTGTCGCTGGGTAATATGACGTTGCTGTGACTTATTGATGTGCCGTGGCAATCAAGCGTTCCGGGGCCAGGATGCTGTATTCCTGCAACTGGCCCGTGCCCAGCAGCTTGCTGTCGTGATACACGCGCACCCTGCCCGGCTCGGCTGGTACGGCGACCTCTTCCTTGCCCAGTGCGATGCGCTGCCCGTGCAGGAAACGCTTGGCCAATTCTTGCGTCAGCTGGACGGCGGGGAAACTCGACAATAATGCATCGACGGGCGCCAGCAAGCTCAGCGGCGCGGCATGCGCCGTCAGCTCGTCCAGGGTGACGACGCCGTCTAACGTCAGGCTGCCCACCTGTGTGCGGCGCAAGGCATTCAGATGGCCGCCGCAACCGAGGGCATGGCCGATGTCTTCGCCCAGCACGCGGATATACGTGCCCTTGCTGCACATCACGGACAATTTCAGGAACGGGGCTTCATAGCCGAGGAACTCGAGCTTGTGGATGGTCACCGGGCGCGCTTCGCGCTCCAGGGTGATGCCTGCCCTTGCATATTCATATAAGGGCTTGCCGTCCCGTTTCAAGGCCGAGTACATGGGCGGCGTCTGCAAAATCGGCCCGCGGAACTGCGCCAGCACGGCTTCGATCTGCTCTTCGGTGACGTTGACGTCGCGCGTTTCCAGCACCTCGCCTTCCGTGTCGCCCGTATTCGTCGTCTGTCCCAGGTGCACCAGGGTTTCGTAGGTTTTATCGGCTTCCAGCAAGTCCTGCGAGAACTTCGTGGCTTCGCCAAAGCACAGCGGCAGCAAGCCCGTGGCGAACGGGTCCAGCGTGCCCGTATGGCCCGCTTTTTTGGCATTCAGCACGCGCTTGGCCTTGATCAGGGCATCGTTGCTGGACCAGCCCACGGGCTTATCGAGCAGCAAGACGCCATCGACCAGGTCGCGCACCCGCTTGATGCCCGGTGGTTTCTTTGGACCCGCCACGCTTATTGCTCGTCCGCTTTGTCGGCTGGCTTTTCGTCCGGCTCGGCGTCGGCCGCGCGCGTGGCGTTGGCCTTGTCGATCAGCAAGGACATTTCCATGCCGCGCGACGTCGAGCTGTCGTGCACGAAATGCAGCATCGGCAGGGTGTGGATGTGCAGGCGCTTGCCCAGCAAGCCACGGATGAAGCCAGACGCGGCCATCAAGCCTTCGGTGGTGTTCTTGATGGCTTCCTTGCTGTCTTTCAACATCGTGAAAAACACCTTGGCATGCGCGTAATCGGGCGTGATCTGCACTTCGGTGATGGTGATCATCGTGCCTACGCGCGGGTCTTTCAATTCGTAGGCGACGATTTCAGCCAGATCGCGCTGGATCTGGTCGGCCACGCGCAAGCCGCGCGCTGGCATGGTTTTGCTATGTTTAGCCATGATTTTATGCTGTCCTAAGTGCCGCAGGGCGCATGAGTCAAACGGTTGCCCGTTGACCAATGCGCCCCACGTGTTTGCGCGGACATCACTATGTCCGCGCCAATACTGCTGTGATTACAGGGTACGAGCGATTTCCTGGACTTCGAACACTTCCAGCGTGTCGCCAACCTGAATGTCGTTGTAGTTGCGCAGCGACAGACCGCACTCCAGACCGGCGCGAACTTCTTTCGCATCGTCCTTGAAGCGTTTCAGGGAGTCGATCTCGCCGCTCCACACCACGATGTTGTTGCGCAACAGGCGGACGGAAGAAGCACGCTTGACCACGCCATCGGTGACCAGGCAACCGGCAATCGCGCCCACTTTCGAGACCAGGATAACCTGGCGGATCTCGACCTGGCCGATGACGGTTTCGCGTTTCTCTGGTGCCAACATGCCCGACAACGCCGATCGGATCTCGTCGATCGCATCGTAAATGATGTTGTAGTAGCGAATGTCCACGCCATTCGACTCGGCCAGCTTGCGTGCCTGGGCATCAGCACGGGCGTTAAAGCCGATGATGACCGCTTTCGAGGCGACTGCCAGGTTGACGTCCGATTCCGTGATGCCGCCGACTGCCGCGTGAACAACTTGTACGCGCACTTCGGAGGTCGACAGTTTCTGCAGCGAACCGACCAGCGCTTCTTGCGAACCTTGCACGTCGGTTTTGATGATCAGTGGCAAGTTTTTCACTTCGCCTTCGGCCATCTGGTCGAACATGTTTTCCAGTTTCGCAGCTTGCTGCTTGGCCAGTTTCACGTCGCGGAACTTACCTTGACGGAACAGACCGATTTCACGCGCCTTGCGCTCGTCAGCCATGACGACGACTTCTTCACCGGCAACCGGCACTTCCGTCAAGCCCTGGATTTCGACCGGAATCGAAGGACCCGCTTCAGCGATGGACTTGCCGTTCTCGTCCAGCATGGCGCGAACACGGCCATACGAAGAGCCAGCCAGAATCACGTCGCCGCGTTTCAAGGTACCGGACTGCACCAGGATCGTCGCGACAGGACCACGGCCCTTGTCCAGACGTGCCTCGACAACCAGGCCGCGCGCAGGCGCATCGACCGGTGCCGTCAGTTCAAGCACTTCGGCTTGCAACAGCACTTGTTCCAGCAGGTCGTCGATACCCTGACCCGTTTTGGCCGAGACCGGCACGAATGGCGATTCGCCACCGTATTCTTCCGGCACAACTTGTTCGGCGACCAGTTCCTGCGTCACGCGGTCCACGTTGCCACCCGGTTTGTCGACTTTATTGATCGCCACCACCAGCGGTACGCCGGCGGCCTTCGCATGGGCAATCGCTTCTTTCGTTTGCGGCATCACGCCATCGTCGGCGGCAACCACCAGAATCACGATGTCGGTTGCCTTGGCGCCACGGGCACGCATGGCGGTAAACGCTTCGTGGCCCGGGGTGTCGAGGAAGGTGATCATGCCGCGTGGCGTATTGACGTGGTAAGCGCCGATATGCTGCGTAATGCCGCCCGCTTCGCCGGAGGCAACCTTGGCGCGACGGATGTAATCGAGCAACGAGGTCTTGCCGTGGTCGACGTGACCCATGACGGTGACCACCGGTGCGCGCGGCTTCGACTCGAAGTGCGCGTGCTCGCCCACATCGGCCAGCAGCGCTTCCGGATCATCCTGCTCGGCAGCGAACGCCTTGTGGCCCATTTCTTCCACCAGAATCATGGCGGTTTCCTGGTCCAGCACCTGGTTGATCGTGCACATCTGGCCCAATTTCATCAAATGCTTGATGACTTCGGATGCCTTGACGGACATTTTGTGTGCCAGTTCGGCCACGGTGATCGTTTCCGGTACGTGCACGTCTTTGACGACGGCTTCCGTAGGCGCCTGGAAGTTCGATTCACGGTCGTCATGGTGCGTCGGGCGACGGCCCTTCGCGCCACCGCGCCAGCTGTCACGGCCGCCAGGGCCGCTATTGCCGCGTGGCTTTGGACCACCGGTGGTGCCGCGTTTTTTCGCGTCATCGGACCAGGTGGACGACACATTGGCCGACTTGATGGATTTTTTGTCTGCAACAGCAGGCTTCTTGTCGCCCGGCTTGTCGCCAGGTTTCTTGTCAGCAGGCTTGTGCAAGGTGCCTTCCGGCGCCTTCGGCTTGACCGGAACCGGTACGGGTTCAGGTGCCTTGATGGCGCGGCGTGGCGCGTTCATCATGGCCTTGATCTGGGCAACTTCGTCGGCGACAGCCTTGCGTGCACGGTCCGTGGCTTCCGCTTTGTCAGCGGCTTCCTTGGCGGCAACAGCAGCAGCGGCGGCTTTCTTCTTCGCTTCTTCAGCGGCAGCAGCTTTTTTCGCTTCGGCGGCGGCGTCGTCAACGACAGGCGCAGCGGCGCTGACGGCAGGCGCAGCAGCAGCCTTGGCAGCGGCTTTCTTCGCTTCTGCTTCAGCTTCTTTCTTCGCAGCCAATTCAGCCTGTTGCGTGGCTTTCGCCTGGGCTTCTTTTTCCGCGTCGAGCTTGGCCAGACGTTCTTGCTTTTCGCGCAGATCGGCTTCCTGGCGGGCGATCAGTTCAGCCTGTTTACGGGCATCTTCTTCACGGCGCGCCACGTCGGCGGGATCGATCACCGGCGCGGCAGGCGCGACCGGTTCTGCTGCGACCGGCGCAGCTTCGTCACGCTGGACGAAAGTGCGTTTCTTGCGCACTTCCACCTGGATGGTGCGCGACTTGCCGGTGGCGTCAGCTTGCTTGATTTCAGTCGTTTCCTTGCGGGTCACGGTGATTTTTTTCTTTTCTGTGTCAGCCGCTGCGCCGTGTGTGCGGCGCAGATGATCCAAAAGCTTGTCCTTATCATCTTTCGACAATGGATCTGACGTCGAACTTTTCTCGACGCCGGCAGAACGCAGCTGCGTCAGCAGCAAATCTGCAGGCATCTTCAGTTCGGTGGCAAATTGGGCTACGTTGTTACTCGCCATTCAGTCCTCTTTTCTATGTGTCGCGGAGATGATAAAGATACTCAAATTAAGCCTTTGCGGATTCGGCCAGACTCCATGCCTTGGCTTGCAACGCCTTGGCACGATCGTCATATTTCGAGTCAACCAACTTCATCTCATCGTCGGTCACATCTTTAAATTCACTTGTAATCAGTTCACGCGCACGGTCCGCAGACAAGGCCAGGATTGCGCCAAATTCGTCGTATGCCAGTGCTGCAAATGCTTCAACGGTCTTGATACCAGCCAGACCCAGCTTGCCGGCGGTAATGCGGTCCATGCCTTCCAGACCCACCAACGCCTCGTCCATGCCTTCCAGACCCTCTTCCGAAGCAATCGCTTCGGTCACGAGCGCATCACGCGCACGGGTACGGAGTTCATTGACGGTATCTTCGTCAAACGATTCGATTTCCAGCATTTCGGAAATTGGCACGTAAGCGATTTCTTCCAGACTGGCGAAACCTTCTTCTACCAGAATATCGGCCACTTCCTGGTCGACATCGAGCTTTTCCATGAACAGGATGCGCACGGCAGCCGTTTCCTGGGCAGCTTTGTCAGCCGATTCTTCGGCCGTCATGATGTTGATCTTCCAGCCGGTCAGGTCCGAGGCCAGGCGCACGTTCTGGCCGGAACGGCCGATCGCGATTGCCAGGTTTTCTTCGTCCACGACGACATCCATCGCGTGTTTTTCTTCATCGACCATGATCGACGACACGTTCGCCGGCGCCAGGGCGCCGATGACGAACTGCGCCGGATCTTCCGACCACAGCACGATGTCGACACGTTCGCCACCGAGCTCGCCGGTGACAGCCTGCACGCGCGAACCGCGCATGCCGACGCAGGTACCGATAGGGTCGATGCGCTTGTCGGCCGTGTAGACGGCGATCTTGGCGCGTACGCCGGCATCGCGGGCTGCGGATTTGATTTCCAGCATGCCTTGCTCGATTTCCGGCACTTCCAGTTCGAACAGCTTCATGATGAATTCTGGCGCGGTGCGCGACAGGATCACTTGCGGGCCACGCATATTGCGGTCGATGCGCAAGATGTAGGCACGCACACGGTCGCCGATACGCAGATTTTCTTTCGGGATCATCTGGTCGCGTGGCAGACGCGCTTCGATCTTGCCCGATTCGACGATGGCGTCGCCGCGTTCCATGCGCTTGATGGTGCCGGTGACGAGCGAATCGCCGCGTTCCAGGAAGTCGATCAGGATCTGTTCACGTTCGGCGTCACGCACGCGCTGCAGGACGACCTGTTTGGTATCCTGGGCGAAACGGCGGCCGAATTCAACGGATTCGATCGGTTCTTCGATGTGGTCATCGACTTCGATATCGGAAATCTGTTCTTTTGCCTCGAAATGCAGGATCTCCTGATCCGGCAATTGCAGGCCCGCTTCATCGGGCACCACGTGCCAGCGGCGGAACGATTCGAATTCGCCCGTTTCGCGGTCGATCGAAACGCGGATGTCTACCTCACCCTCATACCGTTTCTTCGTGGCTTGCGCCAACGCGAATTCGAGGGCGCCGAAGACGACATCTTTATCGACGTTTTTTTCGCGCGCCAGCGCGTCAACCAATAATAAAACTTCGCGGCTCATGCTTTGCGTCCCTTAAAAACCACCTGCGGCACCAAGCGTGCCTTATCCACATCCGCGAGCGTAAATTCCAACATCGCCGGACCATCCTTACCTTCAAATTCCAACGACAATTTATCGCCCACGGGTTCTTGCAAGATCCCTTGGAACGATTTCCGGTTGTTCGTACCCGGCATCGCCACATTCAGCTTGACGATGATTTCCTGGCCTGCGAAACGGACAAAGTCTTCCAGCTTGCGCACCGGACGATCCAGACCCGGGGAAGAAATCTCGAGACGCTCGTAAGGAACGTTCTCTACCGTCAACACATGCGATAACTGGTGACTCACCGTGGCACAGTCTTCGACCGTGATCGGACCTTTTTCAGCGGCATCGGCGGCGCTGAAATCAATAAAGACGCGCAGCATTCCGCGCTCGGCACGTTCGACATCAACGAGCTCATAGCCCAGACCTGTAACTGTCTTTTCAATTAATCCCAACTGCTGCAAGAAATTCTCCAGAAATAAGGCCCGTTTTCGGCATGACAGCGCCGCATTGAGCGCCGACAACATGCAAAAACACGCATTCAAGTCATATATGGCCCCTTGCGGAGCCATGACAAACGGTTCAACAAAAAAAAAATGGGCATCTGCCCATCTTTCTGTATTTCCCCAACCAGATAAGCACTCCCCGCCAAACAACCCTGCGGAGAACTTTTATTAGGCTGCAGATTATAACCTCTTATTAACTTCGCCGCAATGCCGCACACAAGGAGCGGCCCGGCTTACAACAGTTACAAGAGCGCGCGCACGCAGCAGATTCGCGGGCGCGCAAGAAGAAATCCCCTGATTTAACCTTTGCTGCGACGGCGCGGCATGCCATCCATGCCGCCACGGTCCATGCCGCCACGCGGCTGACCACCGGAACGCGCTTGCCCACCTGCACCGCCCGCATTGCGGCGCGGACCCGTGTTGGCAAAGCCGAAGGTCGTTTGCAGCGGATCGGGCTGACGCGGACCGCGCTGCGGCGCGCGGCCTTCCGCACCGGCAGGACGCCCCTGGCCCTGGCCTGCCGCACGCGGCGGACGACCCTGGCCTTGCGGCGCACCTTCGAACGATGCCGACGAGCGCGGCTGGCCGCCCTGGAACGGACCTTGCGGCTGGCCACGACCAGGACCACGCGCTTCGCCTGGACGGCCGGTGCCGCCTGGACGACCCTGGCCTTGCGGACGGGCAAACTGGCCTTGCGGCTGGCCACGGCGCGGCGCGACCGGGAATGGATCGGCGTTGCGATTGCTGACATCGATGCGGTTGCCATTCGGCTCGTCATCGCGGTCCTTGCGTTCGACCTTGCGCGCTTCGCGGCCCTTGGCGGCGCCAGCGGCACGGGGGTCGCCCGATGCCGGCATTTTCTTTTCGATGCCGTAGGCGGTCAACAGATCGCGCACGGTGTTTTCTTCCATTTCTTCCCAGCGGCCGCGCTTCAGGCCGCTCGGCAGGGTCATGGCGCCGTAACGGGTACGGATCAGGCGCGAAACGGTCAGGCCGATCGCCTCGAACATGCGGCGCACTTCGCGGTTACGGCCTTCGCCGATCACCACGCGGTACCACTTGTTGATGCCTTCGCCGCCGCCATCGGCGATCTTCGAAAATTGCGCCAGGCCGTCTTCCAGCTCGACGCCGGCCAGCAGCTTCTGGCGCATGCCCTCTTCCAGCTCGCCCAGGGTACGCACGGCGTACTCGCGGTCGATGCCGTAGCGCGGGTGCATCAGGCGGTTGGCCAGGTCACCGGAGGTGGTAAACAGCAGCAAGCCTTCGGTGTTGAAGTCGAGGCGTCCAACGGCCAGCCATTTGCCGGCTTTCATGGTCGGCAGGCGGTCAAACACGGATGGACGGCCGTCCGGGTCGTTGTGGCTGACGATTTCGCCGGCCGGCTTGTGGTACACCAGCACGCGTGGCGGCTTCTTGCTGACGCGGCGCTGGATCAACTTGCCATTGATGCGCACGTGGTCGCTCGGCAGGATGCGCTGGCCGATGTGGGCTGGCTCGCCATTCACGGACACGCGGCCCGACACGATCAGGTCTTCCATGTCGCGGCGCGAACCGAGACCGGCTTCGGCCAGCACCTTGTGCAGCTTCGGCGCGTCGTCGTCGGACGTCAGGTCGCGGCGCACGGCCACTTTCTGCACGCGGCCCGTGCCGCCTTCTTCGCTGTCGAACGCGTCGGAAGTGACAAATGAGAAGACCGAGTCAGCTTCGCTGAGCTTGCCGCCTGGCGCAGCCTGGCGGCCCTTGCCTTTCTTGCGGCTCTTGCCCGCGTTCTTGCCGGCGCCCGGCACGTCGTTGCGCGGACCGCGCGGCAGGCGCGGACCGGACACGAGGTTGCCTTCGGCATCGAACACATCGGCGACAGGCGCGGCTGCTTGCTCGGCGGCAGGCGCGGCTGCAACGGCTTCGGCCGCCTGCGGCGCTTCGGCGCGCGGCGGCTGGCGCAGTGCCCGTTCCGCCTGCACGCCACGCATCTGGCGCGGACCACGGGTAGGGCGTGCTTCGGCCGGCTTGTCAGCGACGACTTCCGGCGCAGCTTCCGCCTCGGCGGCAGCTGCCTTGGCGGCGGCGCGGGCGCGCGGCGGACGCGGCGCCGGGGTGCTGGCAACTTCGGCGACCGCTTCGGCAGCGGCTTCCGCGGCGTCGGCGACGGCCTTCAGGGCTGGCTTGGCGCGGGTTTTCTTGACGGCAGGCGCGGCTTCTACGGCGGCGTCGGCGACGGGCGCGTCGGCGGCCACGTCGGCTTTGGTGCGGCGCTTCGGCTTGACAGCGACGGCGTCGCCGGCAGCAGCGGTTGCAGCAGCCGCATCAGCTTCGATCTGGGCCTTGGTGCGGCGCTTGGGCTTGGCAACGATGGCTTCGTCGCTGGCGGTTACTGTCTCGGGTGTGTTCGGATTATTCATTCTTCGTTTCTTGGCTGTGCTGACCTGGCGCAGCGTCAACCGTTAGTTCTGGCGCAGGGTCGTGAGTGTAGGCTTCGTCCGTGGGCGAAGCATCGGGGCCGGCATCAAGGCTTGCTGTCACATCTACATCTGTCACAGCCGTATTGCTACCTGCACCAAGCTGGGGGACAAGCTCATTGCTTGCCTTGTCAAAATTTTCTTGCAGGGCCGCTTCCAGGGCTTCGAGCCCATTGCCCTGCATGTCACTGATTTGCTGCAAAGGCGGCAGCTGGGACAGCGAATGCAAACCCAGGTCATCCAAAAACTGCTTGGTGGTGGCCAGCAAGGCCGGCCGTCCCACCACGTCGCGGTAACCGATGGCATCAACCCAGCCACGGTCTTCCAGCATCTTGATCGTCTGCGAATTGACGGCAACGCCGCGGATTTCCTCGATATCGCCGCGCGTCACCGGCTGGCGATAGGCGATGATGGCCAGGGTTTCCAGGGTCGCCCGCGAATACTTGGGCGGCCGCTCGGGCGTCATGCGGTCAAGATACATTTTCATTTCCGGGCGGCTTTGAAAGCGCCAGCCCGAAGCCAGACTGACGATCTCGATGCCGCGCCCTTCCCACTCCTGCCGCAACTCTTCCAGCAACTGCTTGATCGTGTCGGCGCCGACGCCGACGCCGCGCACGCGACCATTCTCGTCCGCATCGACGAACAGCTTTTTCAGGCTGTGGATCGTCAGCGACTCACGAGCGCACAGCAACGCGGTTTCGAGGACTTTTTTAGCCTCAATTGTATTCATAGCAATTCTGTGCGGATGTGTATTGCAATTCGTAGGCAGAGAAAGAAATCAAAAAACGTTCATTTCAACGTAACAGATGGCAGACATCGATGATGACGCCGTGCTGGGTTACAAGTTGAGGCTGTTTTTCCGACGCCTTGGCCGATGCGCGCAAAGCGGGATTAAAGCGGATGCAGTGAAAGTCCTGCCATCCATGGTGCTGGCCTTAAATAACCAGCAATGAAACGAAGTCCGGAGCGGCTGCTATTCCCGTGCTATTCCCGTGGCGAAGATTCAGCCAGACAGGAGAGCGACAGTCGTCGTTTCATCCAACGATGCCAATTGTACCTGATAAAAAGCGGAAAAGCGCAAAACCGGGCAAAACACGCGTTTTACCCGGTCCTGGCGCGACACATGACCGGCTGCCCGCATCACAGGGAGGCGAGTTTCTCCGAGAGAATGGCCGATGCACCCAGGAAAGCCGGGTACTGCGCCGTGATGACGAAGGTCGGCACTTGCGACACATAATTGGCAAAGCGGCCCTTGCGCTCGAAGCGGGCGCGAAAACCGGAGCGGTCGAAGCGCGGCCCCAGGCGTGGCACGATGCCGCCGCCAATATAAATACCGCCGAGCGCGCCCAGGGTGACGGCGACGTTGCCCGCCACCGTGCCCAGCATGCAGCAGAACGCTTCGATGACGTCGTCGCACAACTGGGATTCGCCGGCCAGCGCGCGGCGCGTGATTTCCGCCGCCGGCAAGTCTTCGGCCGGCACGCCGGCGCGGTCGGCCAGCGCGCGATAGATCAGCTCCAGGCCATCGCCGGAAATCAGGCGCTCGGCCGAGACGTGCTCGTATTCGCGCCAGGCAAATTGCAGGATGCTCACTTCGACTTCATTGAACGGCGCGAAGCTGACGTGGCCGCCTTCGCTTTGCAGGGCGATCCAGCCGCCGTGCGAGGGAATCAGACCCGACACGCCCAGGCCCGTGCCGGCGCCGATCAGGCCGATGGCCGTGTTCGGACGGGCCGTGCCCGCGCCCACTTGGTGCTTTTGCTCGCTCGACAGCTGCGGCAAGGAACGCGCCAGGGCCGTGAAATCGTTGACCACGTCCAGCGTCGTGAAACCGCACTCTTCGCGCATGGCGCGGATCGAGAACGACCAGTGGTGGTTCGTCATGCTGAGGAAATCGCCGTCGACGGGGTTGGCGATGGCGATCACGGCATGGCGCACGGCTTGCCCGCCGGCAGCCGCAATGTGCGGCAGGGCCAGGTAGGCTTGCAGGGCGACGGACAGGCTCGGGTAATCGGCACAGGGCAGCACTTCCACCAGGGTGATGTGGCCAGCGGCCACTTCCAGGGCGAAACGGGCATTGGTGCCGCCCACGTCGGCCAGCAGGCGCGGCCCATCGGCGAAGGCGGAAGTCGGCAATACAGGTGAAGACGAAGCGCTCATGATTTTAAATGATGAAGTGGGACGCATGGGACGCCAAGCTTAAAGGATGAATGCGCCCGGAGGCAAGCAAAGTTTGTAGTTTAAGTACATCAAAACCAGCCTTTATTGGTAGTTCCACTCCAAATGCAACAAGCAGCGCTAAAGTTGCTCATAAATAATGAACTAAAGTAAGTACTTGCACTCGGCAAGCGCGCGAAAAGCATGCTGCACAGCAGCAGGAATCGCCTTGAAAGCAGAGTATGCCGGAGTTTGCGCAAAGCCGCTTGGTACGGGACGGCGCAGGTGTGGCGCTGCCGTACCGGCCGCCTGAAAAGGCGTTTTCGTATTATTACTACCGGTTTTTACTGATCAGGAGGGCAAGCCTTCGTCCAGCAGGCTGGCGGGCGCCGGCTGGTCCGAGCGGTAGGCGGCATTCCACGCATCGAGGCCGCCATGCAGGGGCTTGGCCCGGTGAAAGCCGTGCTGGTGCAGCAGCTTGGCCACTTGCGCGGCCGTCACGTCGTTGGGGCAGCTGCAATACACGATGATGTGGCGGTCCTTGTCCATGGCGATCATGGCGGGCACCGGTTCCTTGCCATTGAAGAACAAGGCGCCCGGCACGGCCGGCTCCAGCGCTTGCGCCGTGGCGCTGCGCGCATCGACCATCAGCGGCTCTTCGCCCTGCTCTATGAGTTCGAGCAATTCATCGATGCCGATGCGCTCGATCTGCAAGGCCTGGCGAAAACGCCGGCGCTCGAGGAATTTATACAGCAGGAACAAGCCCAGCAAGGTGGCCAGCATCAGCAAGGCCGTGCTGCCCATGGTGCTGAGCAAGTCGAGCACTTGCTGCACGCTGGCGTGGAAAATCACGCCGACGACGATGCCCGTGCCGCTCCACAGCAAGGCGCCCAGGCCCGCGTACAGGAAGAACAGGCCCGGCGGCGTACCCAGCGCGCCCGACATGGGCGCGGCCACGGTATTGAATCCCGGCACGAACTTGGAGACGATCAGGGCTTTCGGCCCCCAGCGCTTGAATTTATCTTCCGTCTGGCTGACGCAGTAATCGGGCGACAGCGAGATGCGGCACAGCAGCCGCAGGATGCGCTTGCCGAAATGGCGGCCCGCGCGGAACCACGTGAAGTCGCTGATCAGGCAAGCACCGAGCGCGGCGGCCAGCACCAGTCCCCCATTCATGTCGCCATCGACGGCCAGCGCCCCCGCCACCACGAGAATGGGAAAGGCGGGAATCGGCAAGCCGAGCTGCTCCACCAGCACGATGCCAAAGACAATCAGGACACCGTAATGTTCGAGCAGATAAATGAGATTGGGCATGGCCGCTATCTTACCGTAAAAATTCCCTTATACCTGGACGCCCCTCGGGATCGCACTCAATAAGGTGCGCGTGTACGGATGCACGGGATTGCGGTACAGCTCGTCCGAATCGGCCAGCTCCACCACCTGCCCCTTGTGCATCACCATCACCTGGTCGGCGATGTATTTCACCACCGATAAGTCGTGCGAAATGAAGATATAGGACAGGCCGAATTCATCCTGCAAATCCTGCAGCAGGTTGAGCACCTGCGCCTGCACCGACACATCCAGCGCCGACACGGATTCGTCGCAGACCAGAATTTCCGGTTGCATGGTCAGGCAGCGGGCAATGGCGATGCGCTGGCGTTGACCGCCCGAGAACTCGTGCGGATAGCGGTGGAAAGCCTGTTCCGGCAAGCCCACCTTGTCGAGCAGCCAATAGGCCTTGACGATGCGTTCCTGGTCGTTCGCGCCGATCTTGTGGATGCGCATCGGTTCGAGCAAGATCTGGCCGACGGTAAACCTGGGATTGAGCGACGCATACGGATTCTGGAAAATGATCTGGATGCGGCGTTTATACGGCAAATACTCCTTGTTCGGCATGGCGATCAAGTCCTTGCCGTGGAACATGGCCGTGCCGCCCGTCGCCTGGTGCAGGCGCAGCAAGGTCAGGCCCACCGTCGTCTTGCCGGAACCGGACTCGCCCACCACGCCCAGTGTTTTTCCGCGCGGCAAAGTGAACGACACGTCCTTGACGGCCTGGAATTCGCGCTTGCCGAACAAGCCTACCCGCGTATAAAAGCTTTTACTTAAGTTATTGACTACCAGCACCGGTTCATCGCCCGGCGTGTAGCCGCGCGTGCGCTGCTGCATGTCGATGCCGGGACCGGCTTTGCCGTCCATATAGTCGGCGATGACGGGCAGGCGCCATGGGCGCTCGTCCAAGGACGGGCGGCAATGCAGCAGGGCTTTCGTGTAACTGTCTTGCGGCGCTTCAAAGACCTGACGCACCTCGCCCGTCTCGCGCACTTCGCCGTGGCGCATGACGATGACCTGGTCGGCGATCTCTCCCACCAGGCCCAGGTCGTGGGTAATGAAGAGCACGGACATCTGATGTTTCTTTTGCAGCGCCGCGATCAAGTCCATGATCTGCTTCTGGATCGTCACGTCGAGCGCCGTCGTCGGCTCGTCGGCGATCAGCAGTTTCGGCTCGCAGGCGATCGCCATGGCGATCATCACGCGCTGCTGCTGGCCGCCCGACATCTGGCTCGGGTAGGCGTCGATCTTGGTGTTTGGATCGGGTATGCCCACTTCGTCGAGCAATTCCAAGGTGCGCGCGCGCGCCTGCTTGCGGTTCATGCCCATGTGCTGGCGCAACACTTCGGCGATCTGGAAGCCCACCGTGAAGACGGGATTCAGCGACGACATCGGCTCCTGGAAGATCATCGAGATATCCTTGCCGCACATGGTGCGCCGCTCGGCGATCGACAATTGCAGCAAATCGCGCCCGCCGAAGTGGATGCTCGATGTAGGATCGATGATGGTGTTATCTGGCGGCAATAAGCCCATCACGGCCAGGGAACTGACGGACTTGCCGCTGCCCGATTCGCCCACCAGGGCGACGGTGCTGTTGCGCGGCACGTTGAACGAGATGCCCTTGACGGCTTCGAACGTGGTCTTCTTGTCCAGGCGGAAGGTGACGCGCAGGTCGCGCACTTCCAACAGGTTATTCTGGTCCATGAGCAACTCCTATTTCACTTTGGGGTCGAGCGCATCGCGCAAGGCATCGGTAAACAGCGAGAACGCCGTCACCAGTACGGCCATCGCCGTGGCGGCGGCTGTCAGCTGCCACCATTTGCCCAGGATCAGTTCATTTTGTGCTTCGTTGAGCATGCTGCCCCACGAGACGGTGCCCACCGGCACGCCAAAGCCGAGGAAGCTCAGAATCACTTCCGCCTTGATGAAGCCCACCACCAGAATCGACATTTGCACCAGCGCCACGTGACTCACGTTGGGGAAGATGTGGGAAAACATCTTGCGCCAGTGCGAGGCGCCGATGGCATCGGCCGCCATCACGTATTCGCGCGCCTTGTGCTTGATGTATTCGGCGCGGATCAAACGATACGGCCCCGTCCAGCCGGTCAGCCCCAGGATCAGCACGATGGTCAGCACGCCCTTTTGCTGCAGCACGGCCGCCACCGTCAAAATCATCAGGATCGATGGAATCGAGGTGAAGATGCTGTAGAACCAATTGAAAAAGTCATCGACGATGCCGCCGAAGTAGCCGGACACGGCGCCAAACAGCGTGCCCAGCACAACAGCCAGCAAGGCCGCCACCAGGCCCACCACGATCGACGTTTCGCCGCCTTTGATGGTTTTCTGCACGATGTCGTGGCCCCACTTGTCGGCGCCGAACGGCAAGGTTGCCGCCTTGTGCGCGATCAACTTTTTCGTCTTGCCCATGCCGGCGCGCAAGGCCGTCAAGTCGTCGGCCAGCGGGTCGGTGACACCGTACATGTCCACGCCAGCCGATGGGTTACTGCCCATCTGGGCGCGCAGTTCGGCGATATCGTCGGCCAGCGGGTCGAGCACGTTGACGGGTGTGGGCGTGCTGCGCTCGTCCGTCACGGGCATCGCGCCATCGGCGGCGACATCCTTGTCGGCGCCCACAAAGGTGGGCGGCGCATAGCTGACGGCCACTTCATCTTCCCAGTTCGAGGCCAGCAGGCCGCTGGCGGAGGCCAGCACCAGCAGGAAAAAGGCGCCGACCACGGCCAGCGATACCATTGCAATCTTGTCGCCGCGCAAACGGCGCCACGCCAGGGCCCACAGGCCGGGCGATGTATGAGGTTTCGACATCGTCACTTTCTACTTCAGTTGTACGCGAGGATCGACCGCCTGGTACAGCAGGTCGGTGAGCAGGTTGAAGAGCATGGTGGCGGCGGCAACATACACGGTGATCGCCTTGATCACCGGAAAGTCGCTGCGCTCGACCGCCAAAATCACTTCACGCCCGATGCCGGGGATGCCGAAGAAGCGTTCCAGCAGGAAAGCGCCGATCAGCAGGGCCGGCAAGTTCGACATCACATAGGTAATGATGGGAATGCCGGCATTGCGCAGCACGTGCACCCACATGATGCGGCCTTCCTTGAGGCCCTTGGCGCGCGCCGTGCGCACGTAATCCTGGTTCGCCTCGTCCAGCACGAAGGTGCGGAACAGACGCAGGGTCGGCGCAATCGACACGGCCAGGCCGATCAGAATCGGCAGGGTCGAATAGCGCAGCAGGTTTTCCCAGAAGCTGTCGCCCCAGCCCTGCACGGGGAACAGGCCCAGCTTGTAGGCGAAGCCGTACTGGAAGACGATGATGTAGACGAGGATGGAAATCGACATGCCCACCGTGCAGGCGATCATGACGGCGCGGTCCGTCAGTGAGCCGCGCACGAAGGCGATGGCCAGCGCCAGCGCCACGCCAAAAAACGTTTCCAGCACGGTCAGCGGAATGAGCACCATCATCGACGGCCCCAGGCGCGAGGTGATGATGTGCGACACGGATTCCCCCGTGGCCCAGCTCTGGCCGAAATCAAACGTGACGATCTGCTTGATGAAGATCCACAGCTGCACATAATACGGCCGGTCGACGCCGAGCTGGCGGCGGATGTTGGCGATGCTTTCCGCACTCGACATCTTGCCGGCCAAAATATACGCGGGATCGCCGCCTACCCAGTTGAACAGGATGAACACCAGCAGGACGACGCCCAGCATGGTGGGCAGCATCTGCCACAGACGGCGCAGGATATAAGCGAACATAATAATTCCTTGTCTTTATAAGCTGCGCTTATTTTTTAGCCGAGTCAGCAGCAGGCGCCACTGGCGTGCCCGTGCTGTCGATATCCATGTACGCCCACTCCTGGAACAGGATCGGGTGCTTCTTGTAGCCGAGCACCGACTTTTGCGCCAGCATGTTGCGGTAGCGCGCATAGCCGATCAGGGCGCCAGCATTGACTTCCAGGCGGCGCGCCATCTTGTGGAACAGCTCGTCGCGCTCGGGGCTGGCCGGCATGGCCTGGCTGGCCGCGTACCATTTATCGTACTCGGGATCCTGGTAGCAGCCGTTGTTGTTCTGGTGCGTGTTCGGACCATAGAATAGCTGCATGAAGTTGTCGCCGTCCGGATAGTCGGCCAGCCACGGCGCCGTGCGCGTCTGCATCTTGCACTGCTTTTCCGTCTTTAAAATGTCGGAAAAGATCATGCGGTCGTTTTCCATGCGGATGCCCAGCGAGTTATATGTCTTGCGCCACATTTCCGCCTGCAGCACGCCATTGGCTTCGTTGCGCGAGGCGTAGCGGATCAAGAGCGGCTTGCCATCTGGCAAAGTACGCCAGCCATCGGCGCCCTTCTTGTAGCCGAATTTATCCAGCAGTTTATTCGCCAGCACGGGATCGTATTGCAGCAGGGATTTGTAGTGCGGATCGTAGCCGACCACGCCCGGTGGTATCGGATAGTCGAGGCGCTTGGCCTGGCCATTCCAGATGATGCGGATTTCCTCGTCGATATTGTGCGCCATGGCAATGGCGCGGCGCAGGGCGATCTTTTCCTTGCTGAAACCGCCCAGGGTCGGGTCTTCCATATTCCAGTAGTAATAGCTGATTTCCGGGTCCAGCAAGCGCGACAGTTGCACGCCCTTCTCCGCCAGCTCGGGGCGCAGTTTGCCGTTCAGCAGCGCTTTCGGCGCCAGCGGGCCATCGAGCCAGAACACGTCCGTGCCGCCGCTCTGGAATGACAGCCAGCGCGACTGGTCTTCGATCATGACGGAAATTTCAATGCGGTCGATGGCGGGAATGCGCTTGCCTTGCATCTGGCGCACGATGCGCTGGTCGTCCGGGTCGTCGCCGGCCATGAAATTCCACGTCTCGGGCAAGTGCTGCGGATTGCGGTTCAGGACGATGCGGTTGCCGCGCGTCCATTCACCGAGCGTGTAGTAGCCGGTGCCGACGGGATTCGAGCCCACTTCGCCCTTCACGTCGCCATACTTGTCCACCACTTCGCGCGCCACGGCGGCCGTCGGCACGTAGGCAAGGATCATGGGGAAGTTGAAATCGGTCTTGGTCAGCGTGATGCGCAAGGTGTACGGGTCGAGGATTTCCAGGCCCGCCACCTTTTTACTGAAATCGAGTTTGTTCGACTTGGCGGCTTCCTTGGCCAGGTCGTCCAGGCCCACTACCTTGCCTTCGAACAGCCAGCTGTGCGGCGACGCCAGGCGCGGGTCGAACAAGCGTTTCCACGAATACACATAATCGGCCATCGTCAGTTCGCGGCGCTTGCCGCCGAACGCGGCGTCGGGCGTGAACAGGATGCCTTTTTTCAGGCGGATGGTGTAAGTCTTGCCGTCGGCCGACACTTCCGGCATGGCGGCGGCCGCGCCCGGCACCACCTTGACGGGGCGCGCCAGGTAGTCATACGTGTACAGGGTGTCGAAGACAGCCTGCGTGATGTGGTTCGAATACAGGTCGCGCGCGGTAGCCGGATCAAAACCCGTCTCGGCGGCCGGCAGGATATAGCGCAAGGTTTTCACCGGCGCGGCCGCGGCGGCCGGGGTGGCATCCGCAGCAAAGGCAACGGCCGCCAGCGGCAGGGTGGCCAGGCAGGCGAGCAGCGCCATGCGCCGCATCCATGGTGACTTCATGTAATACCCTTCATCTCGATTATCTGTCGCACCGTATTGGTGCGCTTGTACTGGCTTCCCCCTGGGATACAGGATTCCACCGCCAAAACCAGTCCATCCTCGCAAGATCTGTGCCTTGTTGGCAGCCGTCTCGACTGCCTGAAAAACGCGTAACGATAACGCAGTTTCCCCCTCGCCGACAAAGAGAAATGCAGGGGCCATCACTCCCGGCCCGCTGCCCGTCCGATCTTGCTGCATTGCACCACACCCGATTTTCATCGGCAAGGAAAAGACCGGCCGGACATCTACGCTGCAGTACAGCATTCGGTGCCAGGGCGCGCGCTACGCAGAAAAAAACAGTTTCGGCGGAAAATACATCACCAAACGAGGACACTTTGTTTTAAATCATTATCACTGAATGGAAGCCGTTGTTTAAAAACACAAAGTACAACACCCTGTTGACAAAGAGTTTTGTTAATCATTACATTCAATCAATTGAAAAGAGATAAATCATTTCGCCTTTCAATATTCTCGGCCGTGCTTACCGGCGCGGCCGTTCTTGCCCTTTTAGCCAACCGCTTTAGCAGGAGTCTTGAACATGATTAGAGAAATATGCCTGTCCCGCTCCATCCGTTTGATCTGCGCCGGCGGCCTCGCCGCCGGCATCCTCAGCCAGCCGGCACTGGCCCAGGAAACCGGTGAAACGGCCGGCATGCAGCGCGTAGAAGTCACAGGTTCTTCCATCAAGCGGCTGGTTTCGGAAACAGCCACCCCTCTCTCCATCTTCAAGGCCGAAGACTTTGCCAAGCAGGGCCTGACCACCGCCCAGGAAGTCCTCAGCAAGATCCCCTCGAATTCCTCCAGCATGGGCAGCGGCAATGCCGTCGGCGGCAATACCAGCGGCTTGCCCACGGGCGGCCAGGCCAGCGCCGACTTGCGCGGCCTGGGCGGCGACAAGACCCTGGTGCTGCTCAATGGCCGGCGCATCGCCAACCATCCGTATGACGGCGCCAGCGTCGACCTGAACATCATCCCCATCGCCGCGCTGGAGCGCGTCGAAGTACTGCGCGACGGCGCCTCGGCCATCTACGGCACGGACGCCATCGGCGGCGTCATCAACTTCATCACCAAGCGCTCCGTCAACGTCACGAATATCACCGCCGAGGTCATTGCGCCCGAGCACAAGGGGGGTGGCGAACACCGCATCAACCTGTCGACGGGCTTCGGCAAGCTCGATACAGACGGCTATAATATTTTCGGCGTGGTCGATTACCACAAGCAAAATGTGCTGACTTCGCAAGACCGCGCCTTCTCGGCAACGGGCATCATTCCCGAGCGCGGCCTGTCGCTCACCAGCGGCACCACTTTCCCCGGCAACTACTTCGATGCGGCGGCCAACGGCGGCAAGGGCCTGGCCGGCAATCCGTATGCGGCCACGGGCTGCAACCCGCCCCTGTCCGTGGCGGCTGCCAACGGCACCTGTCGCCAGGACTACACGCGGCAGATCGACGACCTGCCGGCACAGGAGCAGGTGGCATTCTTCGGTAAGGGCGCCTTCAAGCTGGGCGGCGGCCACCTGGCCACCGTGGAATATCTGCATTCGGAAAACAAGGTGAAAGCACGCACGGCGGCGCCGCCGCAAACGGGCTTGATCTTGCCCAATACCAGCAAATACTATCCGGGCAATGCGGGCGGCGTGCCGGCCCAGCCGGGTTTGTCGGGACAGCCGCTGAGCGTCAACTGGCGCCCCGTGGAAGCGGGCCAGCGGCAGATCGATTCGGATGGCAAGGCGGACCGCCTGGTGCTGGCCCTCGAAGGTGAGCTGGCCGGCTGGGACTACAAGACGGGCCTGAGCCATGCGATCAGCAAGTCGTCCGAGAAATTTACGGGCGGCTATGTGCAGGATGCGGGCTTTGCCGCTGGCGTGCTCAATGGCATCTTGAACCCGTTTGGCGTGCAGGATGCGGCCGGCAAGGCTTACCTCGACAGCACGGCCCTGCGCGGCGAAGTGCAGAGCGCCAAGGTCACCACCACGGGCTTCGATATCAAGGGCAGCCGCGAACTGATGCAGATGGCCGGCGGCCCGCTGGCCATCGCTCTCGGGGGCGAGCTGCGGCGTGAAAAAGCCGACTTCAATGTCAACCGCGATATCGCCAGTCAGGCCACCAGTTCCGGCCTGTCCGGTTCGCTGTCGAAAAGCGGCTCGCGCACCATCGAGGCCGTCTTCGGCGAAGTCAACTTGCCATTGATCAAGGATCTGGAAGTGCAGCTGGCCGCCCGCTTCGACCATTACAGCGACGTGGGCAGCACCACCAATCCCAAGCTGGCCGTGCGCTACCAGGCCAGCAGCGCGCTGGTGCTGCGCGGTTCGGCCAGCACGGGTTTCCGCGCCCCCACCCTGTTTGAAAAGAACGCGCCGCCGTCGAAGAACGATACCAACGATTCCTACGACGACCCGATTCTGTGCCCGGGCGGCGTGCCGCAGCCGGGCGCCAATCCCCTGCGCGATTGCGACTTGCAGCAATTCAAGCTGCAAGGCGGCAATGCAAAGCTGAAGCCGGAAAAATCCACCACATTTGCCTTTGGCCTGGTGCTCGAACCGGTCAAGGAAGTCACGGTTGCCATCGACTACTGGAACATCCACCTGAAAGACAAGATTTCCTCGCTGCCAGAGCAATCCATCTATGGCAATTACGAGAAATACAAGGCCTTGTTCCTGCGCAACCCCGATGGCTCGCCATTCGCCATTCTCGACCTGAACGACAACCTCGGTGAAGTGAAAACCGACGGCATCGACGTCAGCCTGAATGCGCGCCTGGGACGCGGCGCCTATGGCGATTTCAGCGTGTCGGTGGACGGCACCTGGACCCACAAGTATGACTACCAGAACGAGCGCGGCGGCGAATTCATTGCCAACGTGGGCCGCTATGCGGACAACAATCCCGTCTTCCGCTGGAAGCACACGGCCGCACTGAACTGGCGCATGGGCAACTGGGGCGCCACCGTGTCGCAATCGTTCAAGTCCGGTTACACCGACCAAAACCAGGTCGATCCGCAATACCGCCACGATGTGCCCTCCTACAGCCTGCTGAATGTGTCGGGCAGCTACGTGTGGAAAGGCTTGCTGCTGACGGCCGGCGTGAAAAACCTGTTCGACAAGGAACCACCGTTCTCGAACCAGGGCACCCTGTTCCAGAAAGGCTATGACCCGCGCTACACGGATCCGATCGGGCGCGCGTATTACCTGCGCGGCAGCTATACGTTTTAAGGGGAATTTTCAGGTCGACAGATAAAACAGGCAGCGCTGGCAAGAGTGTGCCAGCAACAGGAAAGCGGCGCCATCAGCGATGATGTGCGCCGTTTTATTTTACCCATCTGAGCACGCCTGACAAGGGTTCACGATACTTTATTACTGAAGGATTATAAAAAAAACAGGAATATGTTGCATTTCATCCAAAAAGTCCGCATGAAATTGACAATCTGAATCGTGAATGTTTTGATGAGGGCCCAGAAAATTTACAGAATTTTCATTGGTAGATTTTCAAAAAGGCAAATTAATTGTTGGCAAGCAACAAGTTATTTCAAAATAATTGCCGCCTTTATCACAATAATAAGGAATTTCAGATGATGATAGAAAATGTAATATCGCGGTCGCTGCGCTTGATGTTTGCAGGCGGCATGGCCCTGAGCATGCACGCCGCGTATGCACAAGAAACAACAGATGGCACCATGCAACGCGTGGAGGTCACGGGTTCGAGCATCAAGCGCTTGTCGTCTGAAACGGCTTTGCCGATCACGTCGATCAAAGCCAGCGACTTTGCCAAGCAAGGCTTGACGACGGCACAGGAAGTCCTGTCCACCATTTCCATGAATCAAAGTACCCAGGGCAGCAGCCAATCGGTGGGTGCAGGCACGGGCGGCCAGTCCGTCGCCGACCTGCGCGGTATCGGCGGCGACAAGACCCTGGTCCTGCTGAATGGCCGGCGCATCGCCAGCCATCCGTTCAACGGCTCGTCCGTCGACCTGAACATCATTCCCATCTCGGCCCTGGAACGAGTGGAAGTGCTGCGCGACGGCGCGTCCGCCATTTACGGTACCGACGCTATCGGCGGCGTGATCAACTTCATCACCAAGCGCTCGGTCAAGGGCGGTTCCGTTACCGTGGAACATTACGAGCCACAAAAATCGGGCGGCGGCGACGAGTCGCGCCTGAACCTGTCCGCCGGCTATGGCGACCTGAACAAGGATGGCTTCAACGTCTTCGGCGTCGTCGACGTGCACCGCCAGTCGGCGCTCAACGCCAGCGACCGCGCTTTCTCGGCCAACGGCTATGTGCCGAACAAGGGCGTGAATAACCTCAGCAGCACGACGCCGATCGCCAACTTCACCACGATCAATAAAGATCCGGAAAAAGTATTCTCCGGCAACCCGGCTTTTGCCGGCGGCTGCGTAGGCGAAAACCTGCGCCCGAATCCGAGTGGCCGTCCGACCTGCGCATTCGACGCCGCGCCGTACATCCAGGACATCCCGAAGACTAACCAGGAATCGTTCCTGGGCAAGGCCAGCTTCAAGATCAACCAGGATCACCTGGCCACCCTGGAATACCTGCACGCCCGCAGCACCAATGAGTCGCGCATCACGCCGCCGACCTTGACGCGCATCGGCCTGATCATGGATAAGAACTCGCCGTACTATCCGGGTGGCAGCGCCGGCGTACCGACCGTGCCTGGCCTGGCAGGTGAAAACCTCGACCTGAGCTGGCGTCCGATGGACATGGGCCAGCGCATCGGCTTCGACACCAGCACCTCGGACCGCCTGGTTGCGGCGTCCGAAGGCATCGTTGCCGGCTGGGACTACAACGTGGGTCTGAGCTACTCCGTGAGCAAAGCCACCAGCGCCTTCGTCAACGGCTACCTGGGCGACCAGCGCATGATCGACGGCGTGGCCAGTGGCGTGCTCAATCCGTTCGGCCAGCAAAGCGCCGCCGGCCTGGACTACCTGAAAAATTCCTTGTTGCAAGGTGAGTACCTGAGCGCCAAGATGACCAGCACCGCGGTCGACGCCAAGATCAGCCGTGAAATCTACAACCTGCCAGCGGGCGCCGTCGGCTTTGCCGTCGGTACCGAATTCCGCAATGAAAAGGCGGAATACGACATCAACACGGCGCTCGCTTCGCAAGCATCGAGCTCCGGCTATGCCGAAGCCAAGGACCAGTCGGGCAGCCGTAATATTGCCGCCATCTTTACGGAACTGAGCATCCCAGTCGTGAAAAATCTGGAACTGTCGCTGGCAGCCCGTTACGACCATTACAACGATGTCGGTGGCAGCTTCAATCCAAAAGTCGGTGTACGCTGGCAGCCGACCAACCAGATCCTGTTCCGCAGCTCGTACAACACGGGCTTCCGCGCTCCGACCCTGTATGACCTGCATGGTCCGATGAGCAAGACCTTTACGGCCGGAAAGTACAGCGATCCACGTCTGTGCCCAGGCGGCGTAGCCATCCCTGGCGCGAATGAAAATTCGGCCTGCAGCACGCAGCAATACATCCGCTCGGGCGGCAATTCGGAAATCAAGCCGGAAAAATCGAAGACCTTCAGCGCCGGTATCGTGCTCGAGCCAACGAAATCGCTGACCGTCTCGCTCGACTACTTCCAGATCAAGCTGCGCGACAAGATCGACCGGGTGGCTGAACAAACCCTGTTCGACAAATACGATAAGTACCAGAACAACTTCGTATACTCGGCCAATGGCAACTCGCTCGATTATGTGCTGTCCCCGCTGGAAAACCTGGGCGAAATGCATACCGCGGGTGTCGATCTGGGCTTGAACTGGAGACTGCCACGCAGCCAGTATGGCAATGTCACCTTTGCCTTCGACGGTACCTGGGTACAGAAATATGAGTACCAGAACGAGCGCAACGGCGAATACGTGCAAAACGTGGGTGTGTATGGCGAAAATGGCCCGGTGTTCCGCTGGAGACATAATGCTTCGCTGAACTGGAACCTGGCTCAGTGGAACGCCACCTTGTCGAACAAGTACATGAGCGGCTACCACGACATGAACGACGTCGACGACGAATTCAAGCAAAAGGTCAAGGCATACTCGATCTGGTCGCTGTCGGGCATGTATTCGGGCTTCAAGAACACGGAACTGACCGTGGGCGTGAAAAACCTGCTGAACGAAGAACCACCGTTCACCAACCAGTACACGACGTTCCAGTCCGGCTACGATCCGCGTTACGCCGATCCCCTGGGCCGTACCTTCTACGTGCGCGCCACGTACAAGTTCTAAGCTGCTTGCATCTGATTGCAGCTGAAAACTGAAAACCCCGGAAAGCTTAGCTTTCCGGGTTTTTTTTCATGCTGCGCGCCACGTCATTTCATTCCTTGTCGTCCTGCAGGCGGCGCAGCTTCACGGCTTGCGCCAGGTTTTCCAGCACGGCCACGCTGGCGCTCCAGTCGATGCAGCCATCCGTGACGGATTGGCCATAGATCAATTCCTTGCCCGGGATCAAATCCTGACGCCCTGCCACCAGGTGCGATTCCACCATCACGCCGACGATGCGGCTGTCGCCGCCGGCCACCTGGCTGGCGATGTCGGCACACACGGGGATCTGGTTTTCCGGTTTTTTCGAGCTGTTCGCATGCGAGGCGTCGATCATCAGGCGCGCCGCCAGGCCTTGCGCCGCGATGGCTTTGCAAGCCTCGTCCACGCTGGCCGCGTCATAGTTGGGCGTCTTGCCGCCGCGCAGAATGATGTGGCAATCCTCGTTGCCGTTGGTCGAGACGATGGCCGAGTGGCCGCCCTTCGTGACGGAAAGAAAATGGTGCGGCTGCGAGGCGGCCTTGATGGCTTCCACGGCGATTTTCACATTGCCGTCCGTGCCATTCTTGAAACCGACGGGACACGACAGTCCCGAGGCCAGCTCGCGGTGCACCTGCGACTCCGTGGTGCGTGCGCCGATGGCGCCCCAGCTGATCAGGTCGGCGATGTATTGCGGGCTGATGACGTCGAGGAACTCCGTGCCAGCCGGCAAGCCCAGCTCATTGATATCACGCAACAGTTCGCGCGCCATGCGCAAGCCGTCGTTGATGCGGAAGCTGTTGTCCATGTACGGGTCGTTGATCAACCCCTTCCAGCCCACCGTGGTGCGCGGCTTTTCGAAGTAGACGCGCATGACGATTTCCAGTTCACCGGCGAAACGCGCGCGCTCCTTGACCAGCAGGCGCGCATATTCCATCGCCGCCTTGGTGTCGTGGATGGAGCAAGGCCCGATCACCACCATCAGGCGGTCATCCTGGCCGTGCAGGATGCGGTGCAAGGCGACGCGGGAGTCGGCGGCGGTCTGACCGGCCAGCTCCGAGCAGGCGTATTCGCGGATCAGGTGGGACGGCGGGGTCAATTCCTTCATTTCGCGAATTCGCAAATCATCGGTGCGGGGCATCATTTTCTCCAAAATTTAAGGAAGGGTAAAACATCTGGGTAAAAAAAAACCGCCATCAGTGGCGGTTTTTTAGAATTTGCTGGGATCTCGTTTTTTGCTGCTACGTGAACCGACCGCTACTCCACCGCCTTTGGGTTGGAATTGCTAAAGTAAAAATAAGCGGTAAAAAAGTGGCGAGCGAACATGCGAGTCATCCATAAGTGATGAACGACTATAAACCTAAATTGCAAGGGTTGGCAAGCATATTTGTCGGCAAAGCCGCATGCCGCTGCCGTTTTACACGGCAAAGCGCGTAAAAAAGCATAAAAAGTTGCGCGCTGCGGATGCACATCGACTAGTTACCAACGCTGTGGCCGCCGTGGCGCGCACGCCACGCCAGCCCGTTTTGACGCTGCCAAGCGACGCACTACTGATGTAGATCGAATCCCGACCAGGCCGCACGGTCAAGACTTCAAGGTACACCTCACTTTTTCCCGTCTGACCATCCCGGAGAATCGCATGATCTACAAACAATCTGCCCATCCATTTTCGCCACCACGCCTGGGCCTGGCACTGGCCAGTGCACTGCTGAGTCTAACCGTCGCGGCACAGGACAATGCTGCACCCGCGCCCCTGCAGCGCGTGGAAATCACCGGTTCGAACATCCGCCGCGCCCAGGCTGAAACAGCCTCGGCCGTGCAAACACTGAGCGCTGCCGACATTGAAAAATCGGGCAAGGCCAGCGTGGCCGAACTGCTGCAAACCCTGGCCGTCGACAACCAGGGTTCCGTGCCCACCAGCTTCAGCGGCGGCTTTGCTGCCGGCGCGTCGGGCATCTCGCTGCGCGGCCTGGGCACGGCGTCGACCCTGGTCTTGCTGAACGGGCGCCGCGTGGCACCGTACGGCCTGGCAGACGACGGCCAGAAGGTATTTGCCGACCTGAACATCATCCCCCTGGAAGCGGTGGAACGGGTGGAAATCCTCAAGGATGGCGCCTCGGCCATCTATGGTTCGGACGCCATCGCCGGCGTCGTCAATGTGATCCTGCGGCGCGATTACCAGGGCACGGCCGTAAAAGGCAATTACGGCAAGACCAAGGACTGGGACGGGCGCGAGGCGCGCGCGTCCATCACGCACGGCTTCGGCGATATCGACAACGACCGCTACAATGTGCTGCTGAACCTGGAATACAGCGAAAAAGGGGCGATCTCGAACCGCGACCGGGCCGGCCGCGGCGCCGTCGGCCGCAGCGACTTGCGCGACCTGGGCTTCAGCGCGCAGGAAACCCTCAGCGGCGCCGGTGCCATCACCACCAACAACGCGGCCGGCAGCGCCGTCAACGGCAATGTGCGCAATCCCGACACCTTCGATTACTATAACCGCGGCAACCTGGCCGGCGTGGGCTTTACGCGCACCTTCCCCGGCGCCGCCTGCGGCAACTTCACAAACCACCCGCAGGGCGATCCGGGCGGCGGCTGTCTGACCGATGCGGCGCAGCAATACGGCCAGATCCAGCCCAAGCAAAAGAACATCAATTTTTTTGGCCGCGGCGCCTGGCAACTGACGCCGGCACTGCAAACCTATGTGGAACTGAATCTGTATCACAGCGAATCGAGTTCCGTCACCACGCCGTCGACCGTCAGCGGCTCGGTGGGTTTTCCGGGCGGCCCGGTCAGCAATGCGGCAGTGGCACTGGGCGCCGGCCATCCTGACAATCCCTACTTCGGCCGCGATGCACGACTGCGTTACCTGGCCGCCGACGTCGGCCCGCGCACCTCGGAAGTCGATTCCACCTTTACGCGCTTCGTGGCCGGCATCAAGGGCAGCGTGGCGGGCTGGGATATCGACAGCGCCCTGCTGTACTCGCAAAACAAGGTCGCGAACGAGCAAGGCGGCTTCCTGCAGCGCGACGTGGCCTTCGCCCTGCTCAACCCCAGCGACGCCAATGTAGCCGCGGCCCGCCTGAACCCGGCCTATGCGGCCCTCCCCACCGGCAGCGTATGGCGCATCGCGGAAAACGCGGGCCTCAATTCGCCCGCCCTGTACGCGGCCCTGTCGCCCCGCATCTCGAACGACGCCAAGACGCATATCGCGCAGATCGACTTCAAGGCCAGCCGCGAAATGGGCCAACTCGAGGGCGGCAAGCTGGGCGTGGCCGTGGGCGCGGAGTTCCGCCACGAAGCGACGGAACTCAACCCGACCACAGGCACGGAACGGGGCAATATCATCGGCCTGGGCTATTCCGCCTACAAGGGCAGCCGCAACGCTTCGGCCCTGTATGCCGAAGTGCTGGCGCCCGTGCTGAAAACCGTGGAACTGTCGGGTGCCCTGCGCGCCGACCACTTCACCGACGTGGGCAATTCCTATACGCCCAAGGTGGGCGTGAAATGGACGCCGCTGCGCGAACTGGCCCTGCGCGGCACCTTCGCCAAGGGCTTCCGCGCGCCCAGCGCGGCGGAAAACGGCGTCGGCGGCCTGGCCGCGTTTTCCACCGCCGCCGATCCGCTGCGCTGCGCGCTGGGCGTGACACTGGCCTGCGACCCGGCATCGATCGCCGTCATCACCTCGCCCAATCCCAAGCTGTCGCCCGAGCGTTCGCGCAGCTATTCCGTGGGCGCCATCTGGGACCCGCTGCCGCGCACCAGCCTCTCGGTCGACCTGTGGCAAATCCGCCGCAAGAATGAGATCAACCAGGAACAGACGGACACGGCAATTGCCGAGGGCCACGTGGCGCGCGACCCATCCACGGCCAGCGACAAGCCCGGCGATCCGGGCGCCATCACGGCCGTGCTGGCCAGCTATGTCAATTCCGCGCAAACCACGGTGCGCGGCATCGATATCGACGGCCGCCAGCGCTTCGACCTGGGCAGCGATTATGGCAACCTGGTGTTCGACGTGAAATGGACGCATCTGTACAAATGGCTGCGCACGGAGCAGGACGGCACGCAGCGCGATTTCGCCGGCACGCACGGCAATTGCGATGTCTCCAACTGCATGGGCACGCCCGCTGACAGGGTCAACCTGAGCGCCACCTGGGAGCGTCAGAACTGGCGCGTCACGGCCAACGTCAACTACCGCGCGCCGCTCGACAATGTGCTGTTCAAGAATGACCCGGACGGCTGCGCCACGCATTTCGCCGACGGCACGGATGCGCCGCGCGGCTGCCGCATCGCCTCGTTCACGACGGTGGACCTCTGGCGGCCCGCTGGCTGGCCACACCCAAGCTGGAAGTGTTTGCAACGCTGCAAAACCTGTTCGACAAGATCGCCCCGCTCGATCCGCTCACGTATGGCGCCACGGGCTACAACCCGCTCGACTACGCGGGCGCGGCGGGACGCTTTATCAGTGCGGGGGTGAAATACAAATTCTGAGAAATATGGGGCAGGTAGATCGGATTAGCGGGGCGCAGCCACGCGTGATCCGACAACCGTGTTGACGCGGCCGGCAGTGGTGTCGGGTTACGCGCCTTGCGCTAACCCGACCTACGCGAGCGCCATCTCAGAAAAGTAGGTCAGATTAACCCGAAGGGCATAATCCGACAACCGTGTTGGCGGCGCAGTATCCAAAAAATCAGGCCGTGCCGCCGACGGTGATGCCGTCCAGGCGCAGGGTCGGCTGCCCCACGCCCACGGGCACGCTCTGCCCCTCCTTGCCGCACACACCCACGCCCGAATCGAGGCGCATGTCGTTGCCGATCATGCTGACGCGGTTGAGCACGTCCGGACCATTGCCGATCAGGGTCGCCCCCTTGACCGGATAGCTGAGCTTGCCGTTTTCGATCATGTACGCTTCGCTGGCCGAGAAGACAAACTTGCCGTTGGTAATATCGACCTGGCCGCCGCCAAAGTTGACGGCATACAAGCCATTTTTCACGGAAGCGAGGATCTCGCCCGGGTCCTTGTCGCCGCCCAGCATATACGTGTTCGTCATGCGCGGCATGGGCAGGTGGGCGAACGATTCGCGGCGTGCATTGCCCGTCACGGGCATCTTCATCAGGCGCGCATTCATCGTGTCCTGGATATATCCCTTCAGGATGCCATCCTCGATCAGGGTCGTGCACTGCGTCGGGTTGCCCTCGTCGTCGATATTCAGGGAGCCACGCCGGCCAGCCAGGGTGCCGTCATCGACCACCGTGACGCCCTTGGCCGCCACCCGCTCGCCGATGCATCCGGAAAACGCGGACGATCCCTTGCGGTTGAAATCGCCTTCCAGGCCATGCCCGATCGCCTCGTGCAACAGGATGCCGGGCCAGCCCGGTCCCAGCACGATGGTCATGGGGCCGGCGGGCGCGGGGCGCGCTTCCAGGTTCACCAGGGCCGAGTTGACGGCGTCTGCCGCATATTGCTCCAACACGGCATCACTGAAATAGTCATAGCTGAAACGCCCGCCGCCGCCAGCCGAGCCCGTTTCGCGGCGGCCATTCTGCTCCGCGATGACGGTCAGCGAGACGCGCACCAGCGGACGGATGTCGGCCGCCAGCACGCCGTCGCTGCGCAGCACCAGCACCACGTCGTACTCGCCGGCCAGGCCAGCCATCACCTGCACGACTCTGGGATCTTTCGCCCGTGCCATCTTTTCCACGCGTTCAAGCAGCTGCACCTTGGCCGTGGCGTCCAGCGAGGCGAGCGGATCGTTGGGCAGGTACAGCGAGCGCCCGCCCTGCGCCTGCGTCTGGCCCGCGATCTTGATTCTGCCGGCGCCCGCGCGCGCGATGGTGCGCGTGGCTGCTGCCGCTTCCAGCAAGGCCCGCTCGGAAATATCGTCAGAATACGCAAAGGCCGTCTTGTCGCCGGACACGGCGCGCACGCCCACACCCTGGTCGATGGAAAAACTGCCCGTCTTGACGATGCCCTCTTCGAGGCTCCAGCCTTCGCTCCTGGTCGACTGGAAATACAGGTCGGCATAGTCGACCCTGTGCGTAAACATCGTGCCCAGGACTTTGAGCAGCTTGTCTTCGTCCAGGCCGAACGGCGTGAGCAGGATGTCGCGCGCCACGGCCAGGCTGGACAGATTGGGTTCAAATGGAATCATGACTTTGCACTCGTTAATTATATTCAATGCATTCTCAGTACCGGACAGTAGCGTGGCGAGCGGCAGTGAGGCTCGGCAGCATATATCTGGCACCCTCACATAGTGCGATGCGCCAGCGCTGGCAAGGATTCGCGCACGCCGGCCAAAAACACCAGGTCGATCTCGCCGCTGACCACGCCCTCGCCTTCGGGCAACACGGCTTTCACTTCGCCCCACGGATCGATCAGCATGCTGTGGCCCCAGGTGCGTCGGCCGTTCGGATGCAAGCCGCCCTGCGCCGAGGCCAGCACATAGCACTGGTTTTCGATGGCGCGCGCGCGCAGCAGCACTTCCCAGTGGGCGCTGCCCGTCGTATGGGTAAATGCGGCCGGCACGACGATCAGCGCGCAATCGCCCATGGCGCGGTACAGCTCGGGAAAGCGCAGGTCATAGCAGATGGACAGGCCGACCCGGCCAAACGGCGTCTCGATAGCGCGCACTTGCGCACCGGGCACGATGGTGCGCGATTCGTTGTAGGACTCGGTGCCGCGCGTAAAACCGAACAGGTGGATCTTGTCATAGCGGCCGGCCGGCTCGCCCTGCGGGTCGTACACCAGCGTGGTATTCAAGACCTTGCCCTCCTCGCCGGAGATCAGGGGCAAGGTGCCGCCGATCAGCCAGATGCCATGCTGGCGCGCCATCTGCGCCATGCCATCCTGGATCGGTCCGCTGCCGGGCTGTTCCGCATGGGCCAGCTTGTCCGTTTCCTGCTGGCCCATGATGGCCCAGTATTCGGGCAGCACCACCAGTTGCGCGCCAGCGGCGGCAGCCTGTGCCACCAGGCGCCGTGCCGTGGCCAGGTTGTCTGCCACGGACGGCGAAGAAATCATTTGTACTGCTGCGACTGTATACATCATTGCCACCTCTTATCCATTCGAACGCCTCGCCTATTTCGCCACCGCCTCCCCGGCTGCGGCTGCAGGCACGGCGACAGGCTCCAATTTACCACCATCGAGCTTGGTCACGACGGGCGACTTCCACGGGCCGGCAATCTGCATGTGATAGGTGAGCGCCTTCATCACGGGGGCACGCAGGAACAATTGCGCCAGGAAGCTACCCAGGCCGATGACGGGGTTGACGGCCAGCGCATACACGAGCGGCCCCGTGCCCAGGTTAAATTCCGGGATCACCACCACGTGCAAATTCGTCGTTTCATTGGCGATGTCGGCCTTGCCATCCATCAGCACCGTGGCCGCCACGCCGTGCATCTTGAGATTGTCGGTGCTCACCACGCCGTGCTTGATGCTGGCGTTGGCCGTGATGCCGTCGAAAGCCAGCCCTTCGGAAAACACATCGTGGAAATCGAGTTTCAGCAAACGGGGCAAGGCTTGCAGGCTGAGCACGCCCAACAGCTTGGCCGCGCCCGGATCCTGCTTGAGGAACTGGCCCGATTCCACATTCATCTCGATCTGCCCCGACAGGGTGGGAATGTCGAGCGAATACGGCAAGCCGTTCCAGGCGATGTCGCCACTCAGGCGCCCCTTGCCGCGGCGCACCGTATCGGCAAAGCCGAAGCGGTCGAGCAACTTGCCCGCATCGACGATATCGAGGCCGAAACGCAGGCTGGTCGTGCTTTGCCCGTCCTTGATGACCCATTTGCCATTGCCGCTCAGCGCACCATCGGGATTCGACAATTGCAGCTTGCCCACACGCCACTCGCGCCCGCCCACCGCCATGGTGTTATAGGCCTGCAACTCCAGCCGGCCGATCTTCTTGTTGAACAGTTCAAATTGCTCGGCGATGATATCGAGCGACGGAATCGACTGGGCGCCGCTCTTGCCTTCCAGCAGATTTTTCACGTCGTTGGCGGCTGATTCCGGAATGATCAGCGACGACAGGCGCGCCGTCATCTTGCCCAGGCCGGACGGCGTTTCCAGCCACGTCACATAGCCCGACACTTGTTTCGCGTCAATATTGGCTTGCCACACATCTTTTTGATGCGTGGCGCCCACCACCACGTTTTCCAGCTTGCGCTCGCCCAGCATCAGTTCGCTGGCGCGCGCCGCCATCATGTCCGGCACCACATATTGCGCGATATCGGGTTCGTCGTCGACGTTGCCACCGGCATCGGCTGGCGCCGTGGCGGTGCCGGCGATTTCGCTGCCGACGGCGACCCAGCTGTCCACGTCCAGGGTTTTCATATTCACGTTGAGCATCATGCCGCTGTCCGGTTCCGGCGCCGGCACGTTCACGCCGATACCGCCGCGCACCAGGCGCCAGTTATCCTTGCCCTGCTTCTGGCGCTGGTAGCGCGCGGCGATGCCAGACCCCAGCGCGATACGGATATCGTCCGTGCGCAGGCCGGCGCCGTTGGCCGCATTGCCGGTCAAGGTGAATTTCACGGGCAGGCTGTCGCCGGCCGGTTTTTTCAGGGGCGCGGGGAAATCCAGGCCCAGTCCCGTCAGCGGCGACTCGACATTGACCACCACCTGATGGTCGCGCGCCGTGATCAGGCCGCTGTAGCGCGCCCCGCCATTCAAATGTTTCGCCAGGCGCTGCAACACGGGCGCCGGATAGGTTTTACGCAAGCCGTCGACGGTCATGTTGCCGGCAATCTTGACCTGGATGGAATTGTCAGGCTGCGAGCCGCCCGAGATGGCCAGCGGCCCGCCCAGCAGGCTGCCGTTCAAGCCATTCAGGTTCACGCCTTTTTCGTTGAATTCGATCTTGCCCTGCGTGCCCAGCACGGGCGGCATGTCGTGGAACAGCACCACGTCATTGCCCGCCAGTTGCAAGCTGCCCTGCACGGTCGCCTCGAGCATGCGCTCGATCGGCAAGTGCAATTTGAGGGCCAGTTTGGCGTTGCCCGTCGCCGTCGTTTCATCCGTGAAATGTTCGATCCAGCCCAGCACGGGACTGGCCGTCACGTACTTGAGGAATTCCTGCATCGGGCCGGCCGCATTGCCCTCGATATCGAGCAAGGTGTCGAACACGGTCAGGTCGGGAATCACGGCTTTGACATTCGTCAGAGCCACGCCGCCCGTGGTGGCCGTGTCGCCGCGAATTTCCATGCGCGCCCGCTCGAAAATAAAGCTGCCCTTGATTTTTTCCGCCTGCGGCCACAACGGCGCCTTGCCCGCCAGCGGTCCGTTTTCCGCCAATTCGCCCGGTGCATAATTCAGGACGCCGTTCTCGAGCTTGCCGGCCACGCGGAAGTCGCCACGATTGCGCTGGGCCGGCGTGTCACCCTTGAAGGGGAAATGTTCGAGTTCGCCGCGCAGGCGCAGGCTGACATCGCGCGCCACGCCGCCTTCCAGCGCACCCGTCAGCCAGTGGCGCAAGTGTTCGGGCGTTTGCAGCGGCAGATAGCGGCCGATGGTGTTGATCTGGAAATTGTCGATCGTGCCCGTCAAGTCGACCTGGCCCAGATTCTTGCCGTCGAGCGGCATGCGGTGCGTGCCTTGCAGGGCGACGCGCAAGCCTTGCTGATCGAAGTCCAGCTTGTCCAGCGCGACTTGCAGCATATTGCCCGCTTCAAAGGTCCAGCGCGCCTGCATGGCGAATTGTTCGAATGGCAAGGCCGGCTCGCTCAGGTAGGTGGGGAACTGCAATACCAGGTCCTGCGCGTCGATGGCAATGCTGCCGCCCTTGTCATTGGCGTCGATGCTGCCGGTCAGGTGGTCGAAGCCGGGAATGGCCGGTGCCGCTGCCTGTGCAGGGCTGCTCGCCGTCTTCGCCACGGCCAGGCGCGCCGGCTGCGCATTCAGGCCAAGATCGATGAGCTTGCCGCGCAGGCGGTAGCTGGCGGGCGTGGCCATCTCGCCTTCCCATTGCGCTGAAAAATCCTGCAAACGCCCGCGCGGCGCCAGGGCATCGAGGCGCTGGCGCTGCTGCTCGCCCAGCGGCAGCTTGTCGGCCAGCGCGGCCAGGGTGTGCAAATCGAGCGACTTGGCCGTGATTTCCGTACGCGCCGGCTTGCGTTTGGTGGCGGCAACAAAGCGTTCGGATAGGGTCGTGGGCGGCAGGCTGAGGCCATCGCGTGTTTCCACCGCAAAATTCGTCAGCTCGACCTGGTGCCCATTCGCGCCAAAGGTAGGTTTGCCGTCCGGCACCTGCGCCGACAGCTCTTCCTTTGCCGAAATGCGCCCGCTGACCGACAGCAGATCGAGCGGTGCAATATGCTCGCCCAGCTGCGCCTGCACATCCGTCAGACCCACATCGGCCGTGAAGCCGGCCAGGCGCGCGTGATCCAGGCTCAGCCAGGCGCGCAGGGCGCCCTTGCCTTGGCTTAATTCAAACGGGTAGTCGAGATAGCGGCGCCAGGCGGCCAGGTCGGCGTTTTTCAGGTCGGCGTACAGCTCGCCCTTCCACATCGACACATCCGAGATGCGCGTGCTGAAAGGCGGATGGCTGAAGTGAGCGCGCACATCGATGGGCGCGGCCAGACTGGCGGGCGGCGTGGCCTGCAAGCCCAGCCGGTGGCTGCGCCAGCGGTTGCGCAGCAGCAAATTGACCTGGGACAAAGCCAGCTCCGGCGTGCCGCGCGCTTCGTCGGTCCAGCGCACCTTGCCGTCGCGAATGATGATCTCATGCTGCGACAGCAGCCAGTCGGCGCCCTTGCCATCGCTGCCTTGCGTGCTGTCGACCAGCACGCCTGCCACATACAGCTTGCCTTCCTTGCTGCGCCGTACGTCCAGGTCGGGCCGCGTGATTTCCAGTGCCTCGAAGCGCACGGAACCGAGCACGCTCCACCATGACACGGTGGCCGAGACGCTCGGCAAGCTCAGCACCTGGCGACCCGCCTGGTCGCGCAGGCTCACGTCGCCGAGGAAGAGATTCGGCCGCACGCCATGCCAGGAGGCATAAATGCGCGCGATGCTGACAGGGTTGCCCAGCGCGCGGCTGGCCGCCCGCTCGATATCGCCCTTGTAGTAATCGATATTCGGCAGGATGGCGTAGCGCAGGAATAAAAACAGCACGGCGAAGGCGAAATACGCCAGCAGCACCAGTTTGATGGTAAAACCCAACACATGGTGGGTGGCCAGATTGGCCATGCGATAGGCGGCACGCAGCCGCTGCCAGCGCAGGGCCAATGGCACATGTTCTGTCACGCTTGCTTCTGGCGGTTTTTGCATCAATAAGCTAATAAACTGGCCCGGCGTCAAATAATGGCAAAAATCGTCTGCATTCGTGGTGCGCACCTGCATCCTTGCGCTTGCTTCTGAGCAAAGCCTCCCTTACCATCGTCCGGAAGAGCATGCACTGCCGGCGGCATTCGCGCCAGCGGCACAATTTTACCGCATCCCCCGCCGTTCACAGCCAAGTTAAACAAGAACCATGCAAGCAGCATTCACGAGACCCTTACCGACACCATGAGCACACAGCCTTTGATCTCCGCCTCCCGTTTCTACCAGCGCTGGCTGAGCGCCGCCCCCGAACGTGCCGCGCAAGTTGCGCAGCTGGTGCGCGCGCCGCTCGACGGGCTCGATTTTTCCGCCGCGCTGGCCGAGCAATCGAACGCCGCCACGCCGCCGCTGCCGGCCGAGCGGGCCATGCGCCGCCTGCGCAACCTGCTCGTGTGCGGCCTGATCGCGCGCGATCTGGGCGGCCAGGCCGACTTGAATGAAGTCGTCACGGCCATGACGGGCTTTGCCGATTTCGCCATCCGCACGCATGTGGACGCCATCATGGCCGAGATGGTGGCCTTGCACGGCATGCCCGTCGGCGAAGAATCAGGCGAGGAACAGGCCTTGATGGTGCTGGCGATGGGCAAGCAGGGCGGCGGCGAGCTGAATGTCTCGTCGGACATCGACCTGATCTTTGTCTACCCGGAAGATGGCGACACGCAAATCACCGTGCCGGGCCAGCGCAGCCTGTCGAATCACGAGTTTTTCATTCGCATGGGCAAGAAGCTGATCGCCGCCCTGGCCGAAATCACGCAAGACGGTTTTACCTTCCGCGTGGACATGGCCTTGCGTCCGAACGGCAACTCCGGCCCGCTGGCCGCCAGCCTGGGCATGGTGGAGCAATACCTGATCGTGCAGGGCCGCGAATGGGAACGCTACGCCTGGGTCAAGGCACGCGCCGTGACGGGCAAGACGGAAGATATTGCATCGCTTGACGCCATCGTGCGGCCCTTCGTCTTCCGCCGCTACCTCGATTTCGGCGTCATCGACGCCATCCGCACCATGCACGGCCAGATCCGCGCCGAGGTCAACCGCCAGGAACGGTTGCATCCCGACCGCAGCAACAACGTCAAGCTGGGCCGCGGCGGCATCCGCGAAATCGAATTCCTCGCGCAAGTGTTTCAATTGATACGCGGCGGGCGCGATGCCGAGCTGCGCGAACGCTCCACGCGCGCCACCCTGCGCACGGTGGCAGACAAGGGGCTATTGGAACCGGCCATCGTGGAGCAATTACTCGGCTCCTACACTTTCCTGCGCAACCTCGAACACCGGCTGCAATACCTGGACGATGCGCAAACCCATACCCTGCCCTCCAACGAGCCCGACCGCCTGGTGGTGGCGCAGATGATGGGCTTGCCCGACACGCCCACCCTGCTGGCCCAGCTCGAAGCGCACCGCGTGTTTGTCGCCGGCCAGTTCGACGAAATGTTCAGCGACAAGAGCAGCGGCACGCCGCCAGCCGACACGGGCATCGATCCGCAGACCTCGAACGACTGCGCCGCCTCGGACCAGCAGGAAGCCATCGAGGCGCGCTTCGCCGCGCTGGGGTTCCACGAGCCGGCCGCCTGCGCGCGCCGTTTGCTGGCCACGTGGCAAGCGCCGCGGCTGCAATCGTTGCCCGAGGCGAGCCGCACGCGCCTGGTGGCCCTCGTCAATTCCGCCCTGCCCCTGATCACCGATTGCTCCGTTTCCAGCGGTAACGCCAGCCAGCTGGCCACCCTGGGCCGCCTGCTCGACTTTTTGGAAGCGATTGCGCGCCGCTCGGCCTATTTGTCACTGCTGACGGAATATCCCCATACGCTCGAGCGCGTGGTGCGCATGGTGTGCGCCAGCGGCTGGGCCGCCACCTTCCTCACGCAACATCCTATCCTGCTCGACGAACTGCTCGATGAACGCATCCGCAACACGGTGCCCGATCCAAACGCGCTGGCGCTGGACCTGCAGCGCCAGCTCGACGACGCGTCCGGCGACACGGAGCGGCAGATGGATATCCTGCGCGAAACACACCATGCGCAGCTGTTCCAATGCCTGGCGCAAGACCTGGCGGGCGACCTGAGCGTGGAAAAGCTGGCCGACTACCTGTCGCAGCTGGCCGACATCATCGTCGCCGCCACCGTCCAAGCCGTGTGGCAAACGTTACCTGCGCGCCACCGCGAGGTGCCGAAATTCGCCGTCATCGCATATGGCAAGCTGGGCGGCAAGGAGCTGGGCTATGTCTCGGACCTCGACGTCATCTTCCTGTTCGACGACGACGACCAGGAAGCGCCCGGCCTGTACGCCAAGCTGGCGCAACGCTTCATCACCTGGATGACCTCGCACACCTCGGCCGGCATCCTGTTCGACATCGACATCGCCCTGCGCCCCGATGGCGCCTCGGGCATGCTGGTTTCCAGCGTGCAGGCATTCGAGCGCTACCAGGGCAGCGCGGCCTGGGTGTGGGAGCACCAGGCGCTCACGCGGGCGCGCTTCTGCGCCGGCGACGTCGCCATCGGCAAACATTTCGAACGCATCCGCGACACGATCTTGTGCAAGGAGCGCCCGGAAAACGGCCCGCTCAAGGGCGAAGTGGTGGCCATGCGCAAGAAAATGCTGGACGCCCACCCGCCGCGCCCCGGCAGCTTTGATTTGAAACAAGATCCGGGCGGCATGATCGACATCGAGTTCATGGTGCAATACCTGGTGCTGCAGCATGCGGCGCAGTACCCGCAGCTGACGGCCAACTCGGGCAATATCGCCCTGCTGCGCCTGTGCGGCGAACTGGGGCTGATCGACGCGCAGCTGGCCGCCCTGGTGGCCGACGCCTACCGCGCGCTACGCAAGCTGCAGCACCAGTTGCGCCTGCAAGGCCACGACCTGGCCCGGGTGGAACCGGAAAGGGTGCGCGTGCATGCGGACAACGTGATGTGCCTGTGGCACACGATCTTTCCCGCAACGATTGCATAAGCCCGGCGGCGGCGTATGATACGTACAGGCAATTCCACTTCCCAGCAGTGCCGTACAACAGGCCGCGCCGGGGTTGCCTATCATCCCAGGAGACAGCGTATGAAGACGAGCGTAAAAACGGGCATCCACGCCCTCGTTGCCAGTTTCATTATCTGCGCCATGCCGGCAGCGGCATGGGCTGCCCCCAAGGGCAGCGCGGACGAAGCCATCGCCATGACCAAGCGCGCCGTGGCGATGATCAAGGCCGATGGCAAGGAAAAAGCCTTTGCCGCCATTGCCGATCCCGCCAACACCAGCTTCCATGACCGCGACCTGTATATATATGTGTACGACATGAATGGTGTCACTATGGCGCACGGCAACAATCCCAAGATGGTCGGCAAGAACCTGATCGACCTGAAGGACAATGAGGGCAAGGCCATCGTCAAGTCGCTGATCACCACGGCCAATACGCCGGCCGGACGCGGCTGGGTAGACTTCAAGTGGCCCAATCCGCTGACCAAGGTGGTCGAGCAAAAATCCGGCTACATCGAACGGGTCGACAATATGATCGTCGGTTCCGGCATCTATAAATAACCGAAGGAAAGAGGAAACCACGCCCGCATGCCGCTCCATTACCTGTCCCGCCTGAGCGGATCGGCACGCGATACGCAAGCCAACCTGCAGCTGGGCTGCGTGCTGGCACTGGTGGCAGGCGCCGTCAACGCGGGCGGCTTTCTCGCCATCGGCGGCTATACCTCGCACATGACGGGCATCGTTTCCGGCATGGCGGACGACCTGGCGCTGGGCAATATCACGCTGGCCCTGGCCGCGCTGGGCGCCTGGCTGGCCTTTGTCAGCGGTGCGGCCGTGACCGCCATCATGGTGAACTGGGGCAAGCGGCGCCGGCTGCACAGCCAGTTTGCCGCCAGCCTGCTGCTGGAAGCGGCCCTGTTATTGCTGTTCGGCTTGACGGGCAATTACCTGGCCACCATGCCCGACGTGCTGGGCCCCGTCACCATCTTGCTGCTGTGCTTTATCATGGGTTTGCAGAACGCCATCATCACCAAGATTTCGGGCGCCGTCATCCGCACCACCCACGTGACGGGCCTGTCCACCGATATCGGCATCGAACTGGGCAAGATGGCGTATTACAACCGGCGCCACCTGCCGGACCGGATGGTGAAAGTCAACCGCGGCAAGCTGAGAACGCACAGCCTGCTGATCAGCTGCTTTTTCATCGGCGGCGTCAGCGGCGCCCTGGCCTTCAAGCACATCGGCTTTCCGGCCGCCACCATCCTGCTCGCCGGCGTGCTGACCCTGCTGTCCGGCGTGCCCGTGCTGCGCGACTTGCGCGTGCTGTGGCGCTTCTACCGGCGCCGTTTTTAATCATACAGACAAAAAAAACGCCCCGAAGGGCGCTTTTTGCAGGCTAGCCAGAAATTACTTGGCCGACATCAGTGCGACGGTGGTGTCGAGCATGCGGTTCGAAAAACCCCACTCGTTGTCATACCACGACGATACTTTCACCAGACGGCCCGAGACCTTGGTCAGGGTCGAGTCGAAGTTCGACGAAGCCGGATTGTGGTTGAAGTCGATCGACACCAGCGGTTCGGTCTGGTACGTCAGGATGCCTTCCAGGGCGCCTTCCGACGCGGCTTTCATCAGCGCGTTGACTTCTTCCACCGTGGTGTCGCGCTTGGCGATGAAGGTCAGGTCGACCAGCGACACGTTGATGGTCGGCACGCGGATGGCGAAGCCGTCCAGCTTGCCATTCAGCTCAGGCAGCACCAGGCCAACGGCGGCGGCAGCGCCCGTCTTGGTCGGGATCATGCTCATGGTGGCCGAACGGGCGCGGCGCAGGTCTTCATGCATCACGTCGGACAGCACCTGGTCGTTGGTGTAGGCGTGCACAGTGGTCATCAGGCCCGTTTCGATGCCGATGGCGTCGTTGAGTGGCTTGACCAGCGGTGCCAGGCAGTTGGTGGTGCACGATGCGTTCGAGATGACGGTGTCGGTCGATTTCAATACCGAGTGGTTCACGCCGAACACGACGGTCGCATCGACGTCCTTGCCGCCTGGTGCCGAGATGATGACTTTTTTCGCGCCGCCCTTCAAGTGAGCCGAAGCTTTCTCTTTGGTGGTGAAGAAACCCGTGCATTCCAGCACGACGTCCACGCCCAGCTCGCCCCATGGGATTTCAGCAGGATTGCGCTGTGCAAACACGCGGATCGGATCGCCATTGACGATCATGTTGTCGCCTTCGACGGTGACCGTGCCCGGGAACTTGCCGTGCGCGGTGTCGTAGCGGGTCAGGTGGGCGTTCGATTTGGCATCGCCCAAGTCGTTGATGGCAACGATCTGGATATCCTGTTTCTTGCCGCCTTCGTAGAAAGCGCGCAATACATTACGGCCGATGCGGCCGTAGCCATTGATTGCAACTTTGATCGTCATACTCTGCTCCTGATTAAAAAAGAAGGTACATGCACGCCCCCGGCGAGCACATCGCCAGGACCGTTAAAAATCAATATTAGCCGGCGATAACGGCTTTCACCTTGGCGACAACGTTCTCGACCGTGAAACCGAAATGCTTGAACAACACGCCGGCAGGCGCCGATTCGCCGAACGTGTCGATACCGACCACGGCGCCTTCCAGGCCCACGTATTTGTACCAGAAGCTGGTCACGCCCGCTTCGATGGCCACGCGCGGCACGCCCTTCGTCAGCACGCTGGCCTTGTAGGCGGCGTCCTGGCGGTCATACACGTCGGTCGACGGCATCGACACCACGCGCACGTTGATGCCTTCCGAGGCCAGCGCGCTGGCGGCGGCGACAGCCAGTTCCACTTCGGAACCGGTGGCGATCAGGATCGCCTTGGCGTCCGCCACGTCGTTCAGCACATAGCCGCCGCGGTAGATGTTCTCGATCTGTTCGGCGCTACGCTCCTGGTATGGCAGGTTCTGGCGCGAGAAGATCAGCGTCGACGGGCCATCCTTGCGGCGCACGGCGGCGCCCCATGCAGCAGCCGACTCGACGGTGTCGCATGGGCGCCAGTTGTCCAGGTTCGGGATCAGACGCATCGACGAGACGTGCTCGACCGATTGGTGCGTCGGGCCGTCTTCGCCCAGGCCGATCGAATCGTGGGTAAACACGAAGATCGAACGCAGTTTCATCAGGGCAGCCATGCGCAGGGCATTGCGGCTGTAGTCGGAGAACGTCAGGAACGTGGCGCCGAACGGGATGTAGCCGCCGTGCAAGGTGATGCCGTTCATGATGGCGCTCATGCCGAATTCGCGCACGCCGTAGTTGATGTGGTTGCCAGGCTGGCCCGAACGCACGGCCACGCACTCTTTCCAGTTGGTCAGGTTCGAACCGGTCAGGTCGGCCGAGCCGCCGAGGAATTCCGGCAGCGACGACGCCAGCGCCTGGATGGCGTTCTGGCTGGCCTTGCGGGTGGCGATGTTTTCTTTCTTCTCGACGCAGGAGGCGATGGCGGCGCTCAGGGCCGCTTCGAATGCCTGTGGCAACTCGCCCTGCATGCGGCGGGTCAGTTCAGCGGCTTGCTGCGGGAATTCGCGGGTGTAGGCGGCGAAGCGCTCGTTCCAGTCCGCTTCCAGCAGGGCGCCTTGTTTCTTGGCATCCCAGGCGGCGTACACGTCGGCCGGCATCTCGAACGGTGCGGCATCCCAGCCGATGTATTCGCGCACGGCAGCGATTTCCTTGTCGCCCAGCGCAGCGCCGTGAACCTTGTCACCGCCTTGCAGGTTCGGCGAACCCTTGCCGATGATGGTCTTGCAGCAAATCAAAGTTGGCTTGCTGGCGGTCTTGGCGGCGGCGATGGCGGCAGATACGGCGGCAACATCATGGCCGTCGACAGCGCGGATGACGTTCCAGCCGTACGCTTCGAAGCGGGCCGGGGTGTCGTCCGTGAACCAGCCTTCGACTTTGCCGTCGATGGAAATGCCATTGTCGTCGTACAGGGCGATCAGCTTGTTCAAGCCCAGGGTGCCGGCCAGCGAGCACACTTCATGCGAGATACCTTCCATCAGGCAACCGTCGCCCAGGAAAGCATAGGTGTAGTGATCGACGATGTCGTGACCGGGCTGGTTGAATTCGGCAGCCAGCAATTGCTCCGACAGGGCCATGCCGACGGCGTTGGCGATACCCTGGCCCAGCGGGCCGGTGGTCGTTTCCACGCCTGGCGTGACATCGACTTCCGGGTGACCCGGGGTTTTCGAATGCATCTGGCGGAAGGCCTTGATGTCCTCCATCGACAGCTCGTAGCCCGTCAGGTGCAGCAGCGCGTAGTGCAGCATGGAGCCGTGGCCGTTCGACAACAGGAAACGGTCGCGGTTCTGCCATTTTGGATTCGCGGGATTGTGGCGATAGTGACCACTCCACAGGGCAACTGCGATCTCGGCCATGCCCATCGGCATGCCTGGATGGCCGGAATTGGCCTTTTGTACAGCGTCCATTGCCAGTGCGCGGATCGCATTGGCCATTTTGGTAGTCGGGAGCGTAGTTGTCATGATGGTGTGGGTCAGTCGCGAGTTTGGGATTCGTTTGCAACAGCACGGACAAGAAAGAACCCAGGCCGGCTGCTTTATGTAGTCAACTATTTTACCAGACTGGGGGGCTGCAAATTAGAATTGCGGCGTACTGGCCCGCCAAATGGCTATACTTTGACGTCTTTCCACCCCACTTACCCCCGTTGAGGATTTGCATGCCGCGTTTTTTCTGCCCCCAGCCGCTCGTCGCCGGCGCCACCGTCTCCCTGCCGGAGGCTGTCGCCCACCATATCCAGGTCGTGCGCCTGGCGCCGGGCGACGTCATCACCCTGTTCAATGGCGAAGGCGGCGAAGTGCAGGCGAGCCTGGTAACGGTGGCCAAGCGCAGCGTGACGGCGGAAATCCAGGCGCACGTGGCGCGCGAAGCGGAACTGCCGTATGCCGTGACCCTGGCGCAGGCGCTGCCGGAAGCATCGAAAATGGACTGGATCATCGAAAAAGCCATCGAACTGGGCGCGGCCGGCATCGTGCCGCTGGCGGCGCAGCGCTGCGTGGTGCGCCTATCCGCCGAGCGGGCCGAGAAAAAGCTCGCGCATTGGCAAGGCATCATCGTCTCCGCCTCGGAACAATGCGGGCGCAACCGCCTGGCCCAGCTGGCGCCATTGCAGGATTTTAGTAGCTGGAGCAGCCAGCAAGATTTACATAAGCGCATCATCCTGACGCCGCGCGCGCAGCAGTCGCTGGCCGACTGGGCGCGCCACCAGCCGGCGCAAGCGATCACCGTGATGGTGGGGCCGGAAGGCGGGTTTACCGAGGCGGAAGAAAAAGCCGCCATCGCCGCCGGCGCCATCGGCTTAGCGATGGGGCCGCGCATCCTGCGCACGGAAACGGCGGGCCTGACTGCGCTGGCGACGCTTGCGGCGTTGTGGGGCGCGATGTAGGAACACGCCAGCCGCCAGCTGTTGTGACAAAGCGGGCGCCACCGCATCCCCCCTCACACCACGGGCAGGATTGCGCCTGCAAGGCCGCACTCTTTCACCAGTTTCCGCAAGTCGATACCCTACGCACATAAAAAAACCCGCCGGTGAACCTGGCGGGTTTTTTTCAGACTTTCATCCCATGCTCCTTGCGGAGCGCGGAATTAGAAGGACTGGTTGTAGCGCACGTAGACGAAACGGTCGATAGGCACGTTAGGATCGACGGCCGACGAGGACGATATGCCGACGCCCTGGCTGGTAGCGGCGTACATCAGGCGTGGCGCGCGGTCGAACAGATTGTTCGCACCGACCGAGATCTGACCATTCCACGACGTTTTATAGGCCACGTTCAGGTCGGTGTAAGTGGTCGAACCACGCTTATTGTAAGCGCCGTTCTTGTAGCTGACACCAGGCGCATCAGGATTCGAGCACTGGACTTCGGTATCCAGGCACAGATCTTTCACGCCACTCATGTAACGCAACGTCAAAGTCGAGGACCAGTTGCCCATCATCCAATCGAGGCTGACGTTCGATTTCAGACGGCTATACGTGAACTCGCCGGCATATTCCTGCCATTCGGCCAGATCCGATTTCTTTTCCTTGAACGAACGCAGCACGGTCGATTCCGTACGCACAGCGAAATTACCGTACGAAGTGCGTGGCAGACGATAGTTCAAGCCGATGTCGAAACCTTCGGTGGACAGTTCACCCTTGTTGATCCTGCCGCGCGACAGGCCAACCACGGCGCCAGTTGCATCACGCACAACATCAGCGCAGTATTTCGTCAGGTTGTCTATGACGCAATTGCCGATCACGTCAGCAGCGTCCCAGCCGGAGATCTGTTTTTTGACATCGATCTTGAACCAGTCCAGGCTAGCCGTGAAACCAGGCACATACGATGGGCTATACACAAAACCCAGGGTCTTGGTTTTTGCCGTCTCAGGCGTCAAGTTGTCGTTACCCACGCCGGTATTGAAGGCTACCGTCGATTGCGCACCGGCAGCAGGAACTTGCTTGCCCGATTGATCCAGCTGACGATAACCAGCTGGCACACCGGTGCTTTTGCAACGCTGCGCTACAGCAGGGTCACGTGCAGCGATGCCGAACTTGCTGTCGCATGGATCGAGGTAGCTGTCGAAACTTTGACCGCCGCCGCCGAAGGTATCACCCAGCGCGGGAGCACGGAAGCCTTCAGCCCAGGTACCGCGGGCCAGGAAATCGTTAACAGGCTTCCACATGAAACTCGCTTTGCTATTGGTGGTGCTGCCGACATTGTCGTAGTCCGAGTAGCGCGAAGCGAGGTCGATCGACAGCAATTTCGCAAATGGCTTATCTTTCAGCAAAGGAATATTTGCTTCCAAATACAGTTCCTTGACCGAATAGCGTCCTTCGGTAGTCTTCGCCGCCAGATCCGTCGAATAGCCCGATTGCTCGAACTGGCCCGGACGGTCGTAACCGCGCACATCGCGCTTCTCGATACCGCCGGCGACGCCCACCGCGCCCGCAGGCAAGGTGAACAGCTCACCGGAAACATCGGCGGTGATGCTGTTGACGGTGCTGCCGTAGGTGCCCTGGCCATTCGACATGATGTACTTCCACGCCTCTGGATTCGAGACCGATGGACCGCCCAGGATGTTAAATGGCGTGCATTGCGAGAACGGCGTCGGGCTGGCGGCGCTGCCGCACTGCACTTGACCGGCCGCGTTCATGAACGATGGACCCAGCGCTTTTTTCAGGTTCAACAAATTAATGTTGCCGGTACTCAGGTTTTCGCCCTTGATCGAGTTGTGGTTGTAGCCGGCACTCCAGCTCCACGGCAAGCCGCGCAGCGTGAATTCACCTTCCAGGGTGGCATCGATGTGCAGGGTCTGGTTGTTATTGTCGGTAATGCGCGGCTGCTCGACGGTACGGCGAGCAAAGAATAAATCCTGGCCTTTGCCGGCGCCGGCGACCTGGTTGCCGTATGGATTGAAGTAACTATCCTTGTCGATAAAGACGCGATAGTTAGGCTGCACCGTGCTGTTGATGGGGTGGCCTGCGATCTGGCGGGTAGAACTGCGCTCAGCATACATGGCCGTCGTCGTGAAACGCAGATCCATCGGCAGTTCGATCGTACCCTTGGTAAAGATCGACGTCAGCTTGGTCGGCGCCTGGAACATCATTTGCTGCGACGAGTTGTACTTGTCTTCGTTCGCGCCTGCATACGTATGGTAATTGGCAGGATTGCGCGCATCCGCGCCCACGCCACTACCGTCAAACGAACCCGTATGGTTCAGGAATTTATTGAAACCGCCGGCTTTGGAATCGGTATTGCTTGCACCCAGAGCGGTAATCGGAGTGATACGACCCCATGGCCCCGCGCCAAAGCCTTGGCCGAAGAAATCGCCCGTGCCATAGCTTTGCGAAGTGATGTCGCGCTTGTTCGCCCAGACCGGCTCGGTCTTGCTATGAGAGATGCCAAACATCATCGAGGCTTTCTCGCCATTCGCGCCATACGACAGCGAATAATCTTCGCTCTTGCCGTCGCCTTTTTCGTTGATGCCCTTGTAGACGCTGATGGCCGCGCCTTCCAGGCGTTTTTTCAGGATGATGTTGACCACGCCGGCGATGGCGTCGGAACCGTAGATCGACGATGCGCCGTCTTTCAGGATGTCGATGCGCTCGATCATGGAGGCAGGCACGGTCGACATATCGGTGTAGCCGTCAACCGATTGCGTCCAGCGCTTGCCATTGACCAGCACCAGCAGGCGGTTGGCGCCCAGGTTGCGCATATCGATGTATTGACCGCCCTGTTCGCGGTTCGAGGTCAGGACGGCACCCTTGCTAAACGCTGGCGTGCCAGCCGATGTCATTTGGTTCAGGATATCGCCAACGGTGATAAGACCTGTCGCCTGAATTTGCTGAGCAGTAATTTTTTGAACAGGTTGCGCTGTTTCCAGGTCTACCTGGCGGATCCGCGATCCGGTAATTTCCACGCGCGTTGGCGCTTCAGCCTCAGCTTGCGCTTGGGCAAAAGCCGTCAGCGAGTTCAATGCCATTGCGACTGCGACGGCAATCTTGGTACGTTGGTGCATAAGTTCTCCGATGAAATTATACCTGCTGATCTAGTCAGGCTCTTGTAAACATAAAATTATGTTTAATGTCTTTCTTCCGGCGCAGTCGGCCGTGTATCCAGCCGTTTATCGCTTTATGAGCGAGCTTGCGTCGTCCCTCTGACATCTCGCCATCAAACCATTTTCAAAGCAACACTGTCAATAATACTCAAAAATTAATTCATCCAAGAAACAACACTTTTTTGATTCCAGTGTTTTAGTTTGCATCCCAAAAAAATTGCTAGACTACATACAACATCCTCATGCACCAGTGCAGTGCGACTGGAGCTTCCCCATGTCGTATCCGCCATTTCCCGGTGCGCCGTAATGCATGCCGAAAATGCACCACAGCGCTGGCCTCCCCTCAAAAGAACCGCCAGCGTTGACGCAAAACAGGCTATGGCGCCGCTGCAACACTCCTAGCGCACCAAACTGGCACGCCGCAAGCGCGCGTCATTCTTCAGCAGGACGCAAGCATAGCCACATCCACTGACGCCGGCAGCATAAATCAGTTTGTTGTTAAATCACAACAAAGATGAACTACTGCTATCAAAAGCTCATTTTTTGCTCTACATTACTATCCTACTTCCAAACAATGGCGTCGCTGCAATGCAGCATATGTAATTATTGGGCGCATATATTTACTCGCATGAAAATTATTTTTTATTAATATAAAAAACTTTTCTCATTTCCCGAAAATTCATCTGCGCATACTCAGGAAAATTTCATCCAAAGTTTGGTCGCCACCATCCGCTTTCCACCTTCAATTAGCTTTGCCATTACACCATTCTCGGTTCCTGCCATTTAATTTCGTTTAAATTGGCCGATCAGCCGCTATGCAGCCGAGTAAATAAACCATCGCATTTTCATTGCGCCGCCATTTCTGCCCGATTGCGCCGCTATCGCATACCAACAGGAAACGGTAAGCAGCATCCACTTTGTTCCTGCTGCACCGCCCAGGCCGCACCGGGCACCATCCTTGCGGCCAGTCGCGAAACCCACTGCCCCCTTCCATCGACAAGCCGTACAGCAGGTAAAATAGCGCCTTGATGGCAGCGCGCACGCGCTGCCTCACAGACTCTCCGCTAGATACGGAGCCCCGCAATTTTTAAGACTACACATCATGTTACGACTCAACGAAGTAAAACTCCCCCTCGAACACGACGATGCAGCCCTGCCCGCCGCCATCCTGGCGCGCCTCGGCATTGCCGCGGACGAGCTGCTCGGCTTTACTGTCTTCAAGCGCAGCTATGACGCGCGCAAGCGCAGCGCCGTGGTGTTGATTTACTCGCTGCATGTGGACGTCAAGGATGAAGCGGCCGTACTGGTGCGCCTGCAGCACGATGTGCATCTGATGCCCGCGCCCGACACCGACTATAAATTCGTCGCCGGCGGCGAACAGTTGGCCGGCCACACGCATGAAGCGCGTCCCATCGTCATCGGCACGGGGCCATGCGGTCTGTTCGTGGCGCTGATCCTGGCGCAGATGGGCTTGCGCCCCCTCATCCTGGAACGCGGCAAGCAGGTGCGCGAACGCACGGTCGACACCTTCGGCTTCTGGCGCAAGCGCGAACTGAACCCGGAATCGAACGTGCAGTTCGGCGAAGGCGGCGCCGGCACCTTTTCGGATGGCAAGCTGTACAGCCAGATCAAGGATCCCAAGCACTACGGCCGCAAGGTATTGACGGAATTCGTCAAGGCCGGCGCGCCCGAGGAAATCATGTATGTGAGCAAACCGCACATCGGTACTTTCCGCCTGGTCAAGATGGTGGAAGAAATGCGCGCCAATATCGAGCAGCTGGGCGGCGAATACCGCTTCAGCAGCAAAGTGGTCGATCTCGACATCGTGCCCGGTGCCGACGGCGGCCAGGTGCGCGGCGTGGTGCTGGACAATGGCGAAACCATCGCCAGCAACCACGTGGTGCTGGCCATCGGCCACAGCGCGCGCGACACCTTCGAGATGCTGCACCGCCGCGGCGTGTACATCGAAGCCAAGCCGTTCTCGATCGGTTTCCGCGTGGAACACCCGCAATCCCTGATCGACAGCTGCCGCTTCGGCCCCAGCGCCGGCCACCCGATTCTCGGTGCCGCCGACTACAAGCTGGTGCACCACGCCAGTAATGGCCGCTCCGTCTACAGCTTCTGCATGTGTCCGGGCGGCACGGTGGTGGCTGCCGCCTCGGAGCCAGGCCGCCTGGTGACGAACGGCATGAGCCAGTACTCGCGCAACGAGCGCAACGCCAATAGCGCCATCGTCGTCGGCATCACGCCAGCCGACTATCCGGGCGACCCGCTGGCCGGCATCGCCCTGCAGCGCGACCTGGAAGAGCGCGCGTTTGCCCTGGGCGGCGGCAACTACGATGCGCCAGGCCAATTGGTGGGCGATTTCGTGGCGGGCCGCGCCTCGACGGAGTTCGGCAGTGTGATTCCTTCGTACAAGCCGGCAGTGCACTTGACGGATCTGGCGCCGGCCCTGCCCGAGTACGCAATCACGGCCATGCGTGAAGCGTTCCCGGCATTCAACAAGCAGATCAAGGGCTACTACAAGGCCGACGCCGTGCTGACGGGCGTGGAAACGCGCACTTCATCGCCGATCCGCATCAAGCGCCGCGACGACAACCTGCAAAGCCTGAATACACGGGGCCTGTTCCCGGCCGGCGAAGGCGCCGGCTATGCGGGCGGCATCCTGTCGGCGGCCGTCGATGGCATCAAGGTGGCAGAGGCGGTGGCGCTGTCGATGAGCGCGGCCTGATTCATCCCCGCGGCCGCGCGCAATGCGCGGCCGCGGTCGTCCCAACGTCGACACCTGCTATCGGGCTATCGCTGCCTGTTAGCTGAAAGCGCACAGGCAGATTGTGGCACCCGGCATCGAGGCCATTGAGTCTGCCAGCGCATGGCAGCCCGGCCGCACTCCAGGTTGGCGAACCATGCGCGCCTTCCCTCGCCCCCCCTTTATTGCAATACAGACACCCCCGCTTGCTGCTGGGTGTTTCATTTTCACATCACCTTTCCAGTTGTGTCGGCATTGTTACAAACAAGGGAATCATATTCACTATCTCCCCCCACGTTACCCAAGGCCATTTCACCTTTCCAGCATGTCGTCCTCATCCATTCCCGAATGAAGCCGATGACTGAATCTCAAAAAAATTAACAAAAATATTAAAAATATTAAATTAAAAAACTGGAAGTATTTGTTAAAAATTCAGGTGAAATGTTACCTAATGATGGACTTTTCTTTCCCTGACATGATTTTCAGCATTCTTTTTCAACCACTAACAGAGTTACGAAGTTTGACAAGCAAACACAAGCAATGGTCTCATGAAGAAACTGAGTTCTCGTTGTCAACCACAGGGGAATTTCAGCTGTATGTAAGTAAGGAATTTGCTTTTATACCAATAATATCCTTCAGGAGTTAACGGAAATGATGATAGAAAATGCGTTATCGCGCTCGCTGCGTCTGATGTTTTCAAGCAGTACCCTCATGGTCAGTGCCGGTCTGTTGATCCAGCCTGCATTTGCCCAGGACAATGCTCCCATACAACGTGTGGAAATCACCGGCTCGTCGGTGAAGCGCGTCGATGCTGAAACTTCCCTGCCGGTGCAAGTGCTCACCAAAGCAGACATCGCCCGTACCGGCGCCACCAGTACCGAAGAATTGATGCAATCGATCTCGGCCTTCTCCTCGGCCGGCGGCACGACCAATGCCACCGGCGCTGGCACCTCGACCGGTGGCCTGTCATCGATCTCGCTGCGCGGCCTGGGCTCAACGCGCACCTTGGTGCTGGTGAACGGCCGCCGCCTGGCAGCGTTCGCCGGCAGCGACGGCTCATCCGTCAACGTCAACGCCATTCCGCTGGCAGCCATCGAGCGCGTCGAGGTACTGAAAGACGGCGCGTCAGGCGTGTATGGCAGCGATGCCGTCGCAGGCGTGGTCAACTTCATCCTGTCCAAGCGCGTCGATGGCATCGAAGTCACTGGCGGCTATGGCTCGCCGACCACCGGCGGCGGCGGCCAGAATGGAAAAGCCTCGATCACCGGAGGCTACAATACCGACAAATTGAGCGTGGTGCTGTCCGGTTCCTACGAGAAGGAAAAAGCGCTGTTCGGCCGGGACCGCTCCTACGCCGCTTCCGCCACCCGCCTGCCTTATTACAACTCGACCGCAACGGGCCAGGGCAATATCCAGGGCTCGTTTACGCCAGGCGTGGGACCTGATGACGGCTTCAGCAACGGCGGTTCCGGCTATGGCAATCCGCTGGCTGTCGGCAACAAGTGCAGCACCATCAAGATGGGCACCATCGCCGTCGGTGCCAAAGGCAGCCCGTATTGCGCCTATGACAGCGGCCCGGACGTTGGCCTGACCCCGGATCGTGAACTGTACAATCTGACCGGCAACCTGAGCTACCAACTGAACGAAAACCATCAGCTGTTCGCCGACCTGCTGTACTCGGAAAGCAAGGTTACCCAGACCTATCAGCCGTCGCCAGCGCGCGCCGACTTTTTCCAGACCGACGGTCTGTTTCAGCAACAAGGCGTCGACCCTGCCCTGCTGCTCATGCCATCCAACCCGGTTTACCAGTCGATCGCCGTACCGTACCTGACCAGCCAGGGTTTCGCCTCACTGATCGGTAAACCGCTGGCCATCACCTCGCGCGTGTTCGACTTTGGCCCACGCCAGAACGTCGATACCGCCAAGCAGTCGCGCGTGGTGGTCGGCGCCAAAGGTTCGCTGAGTTTCGGCGACTATGAGCTTGCGCTCAGCCATAACGAATCGAAGCTGAAGAGCGCCGTAACCACCGGCTACTTCTCGCAAGTGGCCTACGCCAAGATCATCAACGGCAGCAACTGGAATCCATGGGCGGAAGGCGGCGTGCAAACGGGCGCACTCGCCACCCAACTGCAGGGCGCCGCATTCACCGGCAATTTCCTGAACGCCAAGTCGACCAGCGATGCATTCGACGGCAAGGTCGCGGGCGATTTCTGGACCATCGCTGGCATCACTCCGCAATACGCAGTGGGCCTGCAGTCGCGCAAAGAGAAATACGTGACCGATCCCAGCGCGGCGTACCAGTCGGGCGACATTTCCGGCCTCGGCGGTTCGGTGGTCCCCATCGACCGCAGCCGCACCGTCAACTCGGTTTACGGCGAACTCAACATACCTGTGCTGAAAACGCTGGAAGTCAACCTGACTGCCCGCGACGACAAGTATAACGACGTCGGTAACACCGCCAACTGGAAAAGCAGCTTCAAATGGCGCCCGGTGCAGCAACTGGCACTGCGTGGCTCTTACGGCACCGGCTTCCGCGCACCATCGCTGGTGGACCTGTGGACCCCGCAAACGCTGGGCACCTCGGAACAATTCACCGATCCAGGCACCAAGCAAACGGGCCTGCAAGTGAACTCGTTGAGCGGCGGCAACCCGAACCTGAAACCGGAAAAGTCGAAACAGTACTCGTTCGGCGCCGTATGGCAGGCAACCAGCACTGCCAGCATCGGTCTTGACTTCTTCAACATCAATATCCGCGACATCCTGGCCACGCCATCGGCCCAGGAAGTGGTTTCGCGCTTCCGCGCGGGCGATCCGGCCTACGCCGGCCTGGTGACGCTGCGTGGCAACGACATCGTCAGCATCAAGCAGACCCTGGCCAACACGGGTGATGCCAACGTGCAAGGTATCGACCTGTTCGCCAACTGGAAGGACAATTTCAGCTTCGGCAAGCTGGAAGCCAACCTCAACGGTACCTACATGGATACCTTCGACCAGACCAGCCCGGGCGGCCAGGTTTCGCACAAGGTCGGCACCATTGTGGACGGTGACGGTACCCCCGTGATCGGCGCGCAAAACGGTGGCGTGGTACTGCGCTGGAAACACCAGTTGGCTGCCACCTGGTCCAACGGTCCATGGTCCACCACGCTGGTGCAAAACTACCGCACCGGCTATCAAGTGGGACATGACCTGAACGACAACAAAGTGTTCATCGGTGCGGAATCGATCTACGATGCCAACGTCGCGTACCGCGGCATCAAGAACCTGACCCTGGCGCTGGGCTTGAAGAACATGTTCAACAAGCAACCTGACCCGATTGGTACCGCAGTCACCAATCAGTTCCAGGCCGGCTACGACATCAACCAGTACGATCCGCGTGGCCGCCTCGTCTACGTGACCGCTGGCTACAAGTTCCAGTAAGAATCGCGGCCGCAAGGCATAACGCCTGGAGCAATCCAGGCGTTTTTTTTTGCTATGTCGCGGCTAAATGTGGAAACACTCCAACGGATGCCTTCAGTAGTTCCAAAGGAGCATTGATGCGATGGACATCGAGAGCCCATCGCCATCCGAGGTAATTGGCTAGATAGCGTGTCGCCACGCCATGGAAACGCTGTAGCCATTGGCGGCAGCGACTGTGATAGGCATTGACGTTTTGGACGTGAATGGCGCCGTACAGTCGCTGTTTGGCATGGATATTAATGGACTCGTGGCTGATCTCGGCTTCGCGCGCGAAGTAGCGATAGGCCGCGTTCGAATCACTGACCAGCAGGATATCTTGATCGAGCATAGGGCGCAGATATTGATGCAGTTGCGCCTTGCTGACCGGTCCCCGACCGGTGACGAAGTTGAGTGTCTGTCCGGTCCTGTCGCGTGCCACCAGCACGCAAACCTGTTCCTTCGACGTGCCGCGTTGGGTGGCGGCACCACCGCGCTTTCGCGCGGTACGCTGCAGGTGCCGTGCGCCTTTTTCTGACTCCAGTAAATACATTTCATCGGCCTCAGCAATCCCATGCAAGCGCTCCGGGCGATCATTTTTTACCCAATCGAGGAAACGATGCCGCCAGCGGAAGCTGGTGTTGCGGCTGATGTCGACGGTGGCGGCACTTTTTCGGACGGTCAGCGAATCGAGTAGGCATTGATGATAGGCGAGCCATTTGTGACGCAATCGTAGGTGCGCCAGCGGTGTGCCCGTCAATGGATTGAAGGTCTTGAGACATGCACGGCAATGATAGCGTGCAAGGCCGTGTGCCTGGCCGTGTCGATACAGCTTAGTGCCGCCGCAATGAGGGCAACTCGTACACCGGGAGTCGAAGATGGCAGTCAATTTCGACACGCCGTCCTTATCAGACAACTGCTCTAACTGGACGCGAATCGCCTCGCGTTGCTCTACCGGCAGTGCCAGCAGCTGATTTGCCAGCGCCTTGAAGTCAGATTTGTTCATCGCGCCATCCCTTTGGTCTATGAATACGTCATTTGACCGAAGGGAGGATAAGCAGTTCAACACTTAGATGCGACATAGCCTTTTTTTTCGTCCTGGCATCAGCCTGCGAGGGGCAGCCGGATATGGATATGGCAGCCGGGGCTGCAGTCGATGGCGCGCACCTGGCCGCCCAGTTGCTGCACGATGGTGTAGACGATGTGCATGCCCAGGCCGGAGCCGCCCTGGCCCCGCTTGGTGGTGAAAAACGGTTCAAACATATGCTCGCGCACGGCGGGCGCCAGGCCAACGCCATCGTCGGAAAACTCCAGCAGCAGCCAGCGCAAGGCCGCGTCATCCTCGTCCGCCTCGATGCGCGCGCGTATCGTGATGCGTCCCGGCCCGCCCTGCGGATAGCCGTGGCGGGCGCTGTTCATCAGCAGGTTCGAGAGGATTTGCGACAACTTGCCGGCCGCCAGGCGCACCTGGCAATCGGGCGCGATATCGAGTTCCACGCCCAGCGCCGCCTTGCGCAGTTCCGGACTGTGCGCCGACACCAGGCCGTGCACATAGTCGTGCAGCGCCAGGTCGGCCACGTATTCGCTGACCTGGTCCACCGCCAGCTGCTTGAAATTGCCGATCAGGTCGGCCGCGCGCGCCAGGTTGCGCTCGATCAAGGCGGCTGCGCCTTTGAGCGATTCGGCAATGTCGATCAGTTCGGCGCGGCTGACCTTGGCGCCGCCCAGCAGCTGCACCAGCTGGTCGGCATAGCTGCCCATGCTCGACGCGGCCGTCAGCGCCACGCCGATGGGCGTGTTGACTTCATGCGAGACACCGGCCACCAGCGAACCGAGGGCCGCCATCTGCTCCTGCTCGATCAGGTTCGCTTGCGCCGCCAGCAGCGACTCGGTGCGCACGCGCACGATTTCTTCCAGCTGCTGGGTGCGCTCCTGGTGCTGCAGCTCGGCCGCACCGCGGGCCGAGAAGATCGACAGCAGCAGCAAGGCCAGCAAGCGCTTGTTTTCATCGATGGGACGCGTGTCGATGGCCGACAGGATGCCCAGGGTCTTGCCATCGGTATCGATCAGCGGCATGCCGACATAGCTTTCCGCCCGCATGTCGACCAGCAGGGTATCGAATGGAAAGCGACGTTGGATGTCGCTGCCATGAAAACACATGCTTTGGCACGTCACGTCCTGGCAAGGCGTGTGCTGCAGGCTGTATTCGATATTCGGCTGGTAGCCGTCGCCGCCCCACAGGGCGAGGGTGCGGATGCCTTCGCTGCCATCGTCCATGCGCACCAGGCGCCCGGCGATCACATAGTGCACATCGAGCGCTTCGGCCAAGTCCTTGACAAGGATGCGCAGGAAGTCGTCGCCACGGGCGTGCGCCGTCGAGTCCGTAATCGAGCGCAGGGCTGCCTCCGCCAGGGTGCGCCGCTGCTCGGGATCGAACAGGGGTTCTTGCGAATTCACATCAAACAACGGAATACTCATGAATGCTCCTGCACGGCACCGGAAGCGCAGGCACAGCTGCCAGCGCGGCGATTTTCAGCCATGACCCGCTGCAGCGGACCTGCCGCGATTGTACCCCTGGCTATTGTTTAATAATACAGATACACAGGAATTTTTTACAGCCAGCCGGAACGCTTGAACAAGTAATACATATAACCGCAGACACAGCTCATCAGTCCCACGGCCACGGGATAGCCGTATTGCCAGTCCAGCTCCGGCATGAACTTGAAGTTCATGCCCCACACGCCGGCAAACGCCGTGAACACGGCAAAGATAGCCGCCCAGGCCGCCAACTGCTTGTTCACTTCGCTTTCATCGATGGCCACCATCGACAGATTCACCTGGATGGCCGTACTGATGGTGTCGCGGATGGTGTCGAGCGTGCCGTTGATGCGCGCCAGGTGGTCGTGCACATCGCGGAAATACTCCTGGGTATCGTGGCACAGCGGCGGCACGCGCCCGCCGTGCAGCTTGCCTACCGCTTCCATCAGGGGCGCCACCACGTGGCGCAAGACCATGACCTTGCGTTTCAATTGATACAGCCGTTCAATATTGTCGCGCTCGGTGCCACGGTCGAAGATGCGGTCCTCGATCAGTTCCAGTTCCGATTCCAGCGCGTCGAGCACGGGAAAGTAACGGTCGACGACGGCGTCCATCAGAGCGTACAGCACGAAAGCCGAACCCTGGCGCAGCAAGTGCGGTTCGCGCTCGGCGCGCGCGCGCACGCCGAGAAAACCTTGCGAGCTGTTGCTGCGCGACGAAAGCACATAATTGGCGCCGACGAAAATATCGACTTCGCCCAGCACCAGTTCGTTTTCGACCATTTCCACGGTTTTCACCACGGCAAACAGGGAATCGCCATATTCCTCGATCTTCGGACGCTGGTGGCCCCGCTGCGCATCCTCGACGGCCAGCTCATGCAGGCAAAACTCGTGCTGCATCTGTTTCAGCTCGTCCGGCGTGGCGTCGAGCAGGGCTACCCAGACGAAACAGTCGGGGCGCTCGACGTAATCGCTGATATCGTCAATCGGCAAGTCGGCCAGTTTTTTGCCATCCTGGTAGGCCACGCAGTTAATCAGCATACAGTTCCACAATGAAAGTTAAGACCGGACGAAACAGTCCGGCAGGCGCCAGCTTACCTTATCGCCTGCTGTGGGTGTTGTGGCGTGTAAGAAACGCCGTGGGGAAAGGCGGACGGGGAACCCCCGTCCGGCCATGCATCAATCGTCCTTGGCGCCGTCGATGCCCAGTTCGGAGATCTTGCGGGTGATGGTGTTGCGGCCGATGCCCAGGCGCACGGCGGCGTCGTTCTTGCGCCCGTGCGTATGCTTGAGCGCCGTCTTGATCAGGGCCGACTCGAATTGCCGTCCCAGCACGGCCATGACTTCCTGCTGCCCGGCGCCCAGCATGCCGGCCGCCTGCAATTCCAGCAAACCAATCCAGCCCGGCGGCGCGCCGGTGGCGGGCGCGGCCGCTTCGAAGACCTGACCACCGTGCGGATGGGCAACGGCCGCCGGCGCAGCCTCGCCCGCCGCCGCAGTGGCCACGCCATCGCCCTGCCCCTGCGTCAATTCCAGCGGCAAGTCCTTGATTTCCACCGTCTGGCCCGGCGCCATCACGGTGATCCAGTTGCACAGGTTTTCCAGCTGGCGCACATTGCCGGGCAAATCGAGGCCGCTGAGAAATTGCATCGTCGGTTCGCTCATGCGCTTGGCTTCCACGCCCAGCTGGCGCGCGCTTTGCACCAGGAAGTGGCGCACCAGGATGGGGATATCCTCGCGCCGCTCCCTCAAACTGGGCAGACGCAAACGGATCACATTCAGGCGGTGATACAAGTCTTCGCGGAACAGGCCATCGCGCACGCGCTGTTCCAGATTCTGGTGCGTGGCCGTAATGACGCGCACGTTGGCCTTCATGGGCTGATGCCCGCCGACACGATAGAAATGGCCGTCGGACAGCACGCGCAGCAGCCGCGTCTGCAGGTCAAACGGCATGTCGCCGATTTCATCAAGGAACAAGGTACCGTTCTCGGCTTGCTCGAAGCGGCCCCGGCGCGTCGTCTGCGCGCCCGTAAATGCGCCCCGTTCATGGCCGAACAGTTCCGATTCCAGCAAATCCTTCGGGATCGCCGCCGTATTGAGGGCAATGAAGGGCTGCGCCGCGCGCGGACTGTGCTTGTGCAGCGCACGCGCCACCAGTTCCTTGCCGGAACCGGATTCGCCCGTGATCAGCACCGTCACATTCGATTGCGACAGACGGCCGATGGCGCGGAAGACTTCCTGCATGGCCGGCGCCTGGCCGAGGATTTCCGGCGTTTCCGACGGACCCGATTCGACGCTGGTCTCGCGCAGGCTCTCTTCCAGCGCGCGGCGGATCAGCTCGACGGCCTTGTCGATGTCAAACGGCTTGGCCAGGTATTCGAAGGCGCCGCCCTGGAAGGCCGCGACGGCCGAATCGAGGTCGGAAAAGGCCGTGATGATGATGACCGGCAAGCCGGGAAAGCGCGACTTGACCGTCTGCAGCAATTCCAGGCCGGAGGCGCCCGGCATGCGGATATCGGACACGAGCACTTGCGGCGTGTCAAATTCCAGTGCCGCGATGGCGTCGCGCGCATTGGCAAAACTCTTGGTGGCGAGATTTTCCCGCGCCAGGGCTTTTTCCAGCACCCAGCGGATTGATTCGTCGTCGTCAACTATCCAGATTGGCTTCATTAGTGTGTGCGTCCCGCAATGGATTTCATGGGTGGGATACTGCCTCGCTTATGGCAAGGGGAGAACGATCCTGAAATCGGTGTATCCAGGCCGGCTTTCGCACTCGATCACGCCCAGGTGCTGTTGCACGAAGGTTTGCGCCAAGGTCAGTCCCAGCCCGCTGCCGCCGTCCCTGCCCGACACCAGCGGGTAGAAAATCCGGTCGCGGATCTGGGGTGCGATGCCCGGTCCATTGTCAATGATATGCAAGTCTAATGCCAGGTTGTAACGGACCTTGGCCAGGGTCACCTGGCGCGCCACGCGCGTCTTGAAAATCAGCTCCGCATCGCCCGCCTCGATGCGCTCGGCCAGCGCTTGCGCCGCGTTGTGCGCGATATTGAGCACGGTTTGTATCAATTGTTCCTTGTCGCCGCGAAACTCGGGGATCGAGGCGTCGTAATCGCGCGAAATGGTCAGTCCGCTGGGAAACTCGGCCAGGATCAGGCTACGCACCCGTTCGCACACTTCGTGGATATTCACGTCGCCCACGATGTGCGGGCGGCGGTGCGGCGCCAGCAGGCGGTCGACCAGCGTCTGCAGCCGGTCCGCTTCCTTGATGATGACTTGCGTGTATTCGCGCAACTCGCTCAGGTGCAGGGCCGGCAATTCCAGCTCCAGCAGCTGCGCCGCGCCGCGGATGCCGCCCAGCGGGTTCTTGATTTCATGCGCCAGGTTGCGGATCAGCTCCTTGTTGACCTGGCTCTGGTCGAGGATGCGCTCCTCGCGGTCGAGTTTTAATTGCTGCACGTTCTCGCGCAGCTCGATCAGCACGCCGTCGCGCGGCGCCTCGAGCGCGCTGACGATGCTGTGCACGCGCAGCGGCTCGCGCCCCAGGCGCTCCAGGCTCAGGTCCTGGCGCAAGTCGGAAAATTTATGTTCAAGCGCCTGCGCGCAGATGCCGGCCAGCTCCTCGGGATTGAGGAACAGCGCCGTCAGCTTTTGCCGCGACAGGGCTTTCAGCGAGCTTTCCAGCAGGTTTTCCGCCGCCGCGTTGGCATAGCTGATGCGCCCGTCGCCATCGAGCAGGATCACGGCTGAAGCGAGCAAATCAAGGCCGGCCAGGTGGGCGGGACGGCTGGAATGGTTGTCTATTGTCATGTGCTTTAGCGAATATTCGCAATCTCGCGTTTCAGGGCCTCGACGTTCTGCTGGGTCCGGTTGATATTCTCTTTCAACTGCGCCGCTCTTTCCTGATACTTGGCATAGTTGCGTTCATTGCCCTGGCGTTCAGGCTGGCCCTCGTTGAACTCCAGGCGCTGGACCGCCAGTTTCTGCTCTTCGCTGCGCAATTCGTCCTGCAGGATCTGGCGCCGGTCCAGGTCGCGCGCCCGTTGCTCGGCGCCATCGACCTTGGGAAACGCGCCGACGGCAGGCGCCGCCGTGGCCACCGCCTGCGTGGCGGGCCGCGCAGGCGCGCCGGCCAGCGGCGTCGTCTTGCGTGGCGGCTCCGTCATGGCGCCCGGCAATTCGAGCAGCTGGCAATGCGCGCCAGCCCGCTTGTCCGTGTACGTCTTGTGTCCCTGCGCATCGGCGCACACATACAGCTGCCCGTGCGCCGGTGCCGCCGCGCCCAGCAATCCTGCCATCAGCGCCATTCTGTAATGCTTGGTCAATCTTCACTCCTGTCGGCTCGTGCCGCATCATTCCTGGGCCGACTATACAACACCGCCCAGTGGCGCCATAACAAAAAACGCGGGCAAGACCATCGCCTCACCCGCGTTTTTTATTCACTACCGGCAAGTTGCCGGCATGGCGCCATTACAGCGAGTAGTACATGTCGAACTCGGCAGGATGCGTGGTCATGCGCATGCGCTGCACGTCCTGCATTTTCAGTTCCAGGTACGCGTCGATCATGGAATCGCTGAACACGCCGCCACGGGTCAGGAACTCGCGGTCCTTGTCCAGGGCTTCCAGTGCTTCTTCCAGCGAAGCGCACACGGTCGGGATCAGTGCGTCTTCTTCTGGCGGCAGATGGTACAGATCTTTCGAGGCGGCTTCGCCCGGATGGATCTTGTTGGCAACGCCGTCCAGGCCAGCCATCAGCAGTGCGGCGAAGCACAGGTACGGGTTCGCCAGTGGATCCGGGAAGCGCGCTTCCACGCGGCGGCCTTTTGGATTGGCCACGTGCGGGATACGGATCGAGGCGGAACGGTTTTTCGCCGAGTACGCCAGTTTCACTGGAGCTTCGTAGCCTGGTACCAGACGCTTGTACGAGTTGGTGCCCGGGTTGGTGATCGCGTTCAGTGCCTTGGCGTGCTTGATGATGCCGCCGATGTAGTACAGGGCGAAATCGGACAGGCCGGCATAGCCGTCGCCAGCGAACAGGTTTTTGCCATCTTTCCATACGGATTGATGCACGTGCATGCCCGAACCGTTGTCGCCAACGATAGGTTTCGGCATGAAGGTGGCGGTCTTGCCATAGCTGTGCGCCACGTTCCACACCACGTATTTCAGGTTTTGCGTCCAGTCGGCGCGCTCGACCAGGGTCGAGAAGCGGGTACCGATTTCATTCTGGCCTGCGCCAGCGACTTCGTGATGATGTACCTCAACCGGGATGCCCAAGGACTCCAGGATCAGGCACATTTCCGAACGCATGTCCTGGAAGCTGTCCACCGGTGGCACGGGGAAGTAGCCGCCCTTGACGGTAGGACGGTGGCCGCTGTTGCCGCCTTCGATGTCCTTGCCGGTCGACCACGAACCTTCGTCCGAACCGATCTTGACGAAGCAGCCCGACATGTCGATCTTCCAGCGCACGCTGTCGAAGATGAAGAATTCCGGCTCAGGACCGAAGTAGGCGGTGTCGCCCATGCCCGACGATTTCAGGTAGGCTTCAGCGCGTTTCGCGATCGAGCGCGGGTCGCGGTCGTAGCCCTTGCCGTCCGACGGTTCGATCACGTCGCACTGCATGAACAAGGTCGTTTCTTCCATGAACGGATCGATATTGGCCGTGTTTGGATCCGGCAGCAAGATCATGTCGGACGCTTCGATGCCTTTCCAGCCAGCGATCGAAGAACCGTCAAAGGCGTGGCCCGACTCGAATTTATCCATGTCGAAGTGCGACACGGGAACCGTCACGTGCTGCTCTTTACCACGGGTATCAGCAAAGCGGAAATCAACGAATTTGACTTCGTTTTCTTCTACCATCTTCAAGACTTCTGCGGCTGTCATTGCCATGCGTATCTCCTAAATGAATGTGGGGTGAGCCGACCTTAATGCGTCTGGGCTGATGAAGCGAAGCAAACATTGCGTGCCACCAAAACTCATAAGGATCATAGCAGATTCCATGCCAGCTTCTGAAGAGACCTGGCCGCCAGGGGCAAAACCCGGCTATCCCAATGAAAGTTTTCCCGCCCGTGATTTCCAGGCAGTGTTTGCGTCACATCAAGAATGCACTATGCAAGTGCAAAAAACGAGTAACGCACCATTATCGTGCATTTTATGCGCATTTCTAAAAAATGCCTTCTTGTGGTGCATCCGTCGTGCAGCGTGACTTCCCGTTTTGCGGGGCGCGGACGGCGCACTATAATCGACCACACCACCCCACTTTCATCGAGGACGCCATGACTACCGCCGCCGACATCCTGACCACCGCCCGCAGCCGGGCCAATGAAGGTACGCCGTATGCCGGCGCCGTTACGCCGCAGGAAGCATATGACTTGCTGCAACTCGATGCAGCTGCCAAGCTCATCGATGTGCGCACGAATGCCGAGCGCGACTGGGTCGGCCGGGTCGACATCGCCGATACCCAGCATGGTGCGGTGCAATGGGCCACGTATCCGGGCGGCGTGCCGAATCCCGACTTCCTCGCGCAACTGGCTGCCCAGGCCGGCAAGGACGAGGTGCTGCTGTTCCTGTGCCGCTCCGGCGTGCGGTCGCGCCATGCGGCCAAGCTGGCAACCGAACACGGCTATATCAATTGCTTCGACATCCTCGAAGGTTTTGAGGGCGACAAGGATGCCGACGGCCACCGCAAGCAGATTGGTGGCTGGTGCAAGGCGGGCCTGCCGTGGCTGGGCGCCTGACGCTGGCCGCCTGACTATCTGAACAGTGTTTGATCTGGCGGGCCACCTTGTGGCTCGCCATCGGCTACAACCATCCATGCGCGCCCGATTAAATTCAACGCGGCGCAAATTCTTCTTGCGAACATGTACCTTATATAGTACAACATAGAGGTGCGGCATGGATGCTTCCGGCTTGCGGCAGATTACCCTGCTGTTCTATGCGAACGGCAATGGCGGCGAACCCGTGCGCGACTGGCTCAAATCGTTGCTCATCGAAGAGCGCCATGTGATCGGGCAAGACTTGATGCATGCGCAATGGCGCTGGCCCGTGGGCATGCCCCTGTGCCGGCATCTGGGGCAAGGCTTGTCTGAAGTGCGCAGCAGCCTGCCCGGCAACCGCATTGCGCGCGTGCTGATCTGCCATCACGGCGACTGCCTGGTGGCACTGCACGGCTTTATCAAGAAAACCCGCGCCATGCCGGAAGACGACCTGGCGCTGGCCCGCAAACGCTACAAGGAACTGACATGAACGCCACCTCACTGCACTTCGGCAGCAGTCTCGACGACTTCCTCAAGGAAGAAGGCATCTTCGAGCAAACGCAAACCCGCGCCATCAAGGAGGTGATCGCCTGGCAACTGACGCAGGCGATGCAGGAACAAGCGATGTCGAAGACGCGCATGGCGGCCCTGCTGCAGACCAGCCGCTCGCAGCTCGACCGCCTGCTCGACCCCAGCAGCGATGTGACGCTCTCCACCCTGGAGCGCGCCGCCGCGCTGGTGGGGCGCAAGCTGTCGATCACCTTAGTGTGATTCTGCCGGCTGGTGCTCGCCCATCAAGGTCAAGATGCGCTTGCGCACGAAATTGATGTGGCTGCGCAAGCCGTACAGGCCATCGGCAAACGACAGGGGAATCGAGATCTGGTTGACCATTTCCTCAATCTGGTCGAGCCGTTGCAATTGCGCCGCATACACTTGTGCGCGCTGCTCTGGCGCAACGTCTTCCAGCGCCTGCTCCACCGTGCGCAACTGGCCATACCAGCGGTAGACGCGCGAGCGGATACGCCACACGTACAGCGGCGGCACCACGCGCGACAGCGGCAATATCAAGGCACCCAGCGCCACCACCAGCACCCACATGCGGTCAAAGAAATTGGCCAGCCAGAAACTCATATAGCGCTGCAGCACGGGCGCGCCATCCTTGTAGAACTTCAGCGCTTCGGGCGCGACGGGAATTTCCGTGTAGCGCGCGGACGGGAACTGCCCCTGCTGCTGGAACCAGCCCGTGCCGCCGTGAATACTGGCCGCCGCCTGCACGAACAGATCGATCAAGGCCGGATGCAAGTCTTCGCGCGCGACCAGGGTGGCGGTCGGTGCGATCAGGTGGTAATCCTGCGCTGGGATGTTACGCCCCAGGTCGACGATACCGCGTGGCAAGACCACATGCGTGAGGAAAGGCAGGCGCCGCGTGTACGCCTCCGCTTGCGAAAAATCAAACAGCTTGATGCCCGGCGTTTGCAGCAGCATCTGGATCAGCGGCGCTTCCGGCGCCGAGCTGAACACGAGACCGTCGATGCGTCCTTCCAGCAACTCCACCGTGGCGGGCGTGTTCTGCAAGTCGCTGACAGTCAACTCGTTCGCTTCGACTCCATTCACGGACAGTAACTGCCGGAACAGGCTGGGCACACCCGTGCCTTCCGGTCCCAGGTTGAGCTTCATGCCCTTCAATTGCGTCAGTTCCGTCACCGCCTTGTCTTCGCGCAGGAACAGCCAGACGGGTTCCGTAAACAGGCTGCCCAAGGATATGAGGCCATGCCGTTCGGCATCGGCGTGTTCCGTCGAGCCGCTTTGCACGAAGGCGATATCGGTCTTGCCGCTATTGAGGCGCTGCAGGTTTTCCTGCGAGCCCAGCGACGGCTGCAAGGTCACCTTGATGCCGTGCCTGGCCAGGGTGGCCGCGTACTTCTTGCCGAACTCTTCATACGCGCTGTTGTCCTGTCCCGTCGACAGGCTCACCTGGCGCGGCGGCGCCGGGTCGACCAGCCAGTAAGCGAGCGCGCAAAATGCGCCGACCAGCAGCAAGGTGGGACCGGCGGTGGCGAGGAAGTCGCGCACGGAAAAACGGCTGAACGCGAGAATTTTTGACATGTGGTGGCGCATAGGTTTCATGGGTGGCTACGATGCCAAGAAAACTTCAACTATGCAAGGCACTTTCACATGCGCGGCGTAGCCAAATCCGCTACAGTGGCAGATCAACCATCTGCCCTCTGGAGTCCCGCATGCTGAAAATTCTTGGAAAAGCCGCCTCGATCAATGTCCGTAAAGTCTTGTGGACCTGCGAGGAACTCGACCTGCCTTACGAACGCGAAGACTGGGGCAGCGGCTTTCGCTCCACCGACGACGCCGCCTTCCTGGCCCTGAATCCGAACGCCATGGTGCCCGTGCTACTTGACGGTGACCTGGTGCTGTGGGAATCGAACACGATATGCCGCTACCTGTGCGCCCAGGCGGGCCGCGACGACTTGCTGCCAAGCACGCCCCGCGCCCGCGCGGAAGTGGAAAAATGGATGGACTGGCAAATGGGCGACCTCAACAACAGCTGGCGCTACGCCTTCATGTCGCTGGTGCGACACAGCCCCGCACACCAAGATGCGGCGCAGCTGGCGGCAGGTATTGCCGGATGGAACAAGATGATGGGCATCCTTGAGCAGCAAATGCAGCGCACGGGCGCCTTCGTCTGCGGCGAACAGTTCACCCTGGCCGATATCGTGCTGGGCCTGTCCGTCAAGCGCTGGCTGACGGCCCCGATGCAGCGTCCCGACTACCCTGCCATCGCTGCCTACCATGCGCGCCTGGAAGATAAAACGGCCGTGTTTGCCGGCTAGCATGAAAAAACGCCAGCATGGAAGCTGGCGTTTTGCTAAATCCGCATGCGGTTAATTGGCGCACTGCTTGGCCACGCCCTCGGCCGGCGCGGGCGGCTCGATCAGCGGCATCAGGCTTGGCGCCAGCGACACCAGCAATTGCACGGGCAAGGCGCTGGTGAAATCGTAGTTCTTCGATTCCGGCCCGCGCACATACGCCGTCATGCTGCCGTAGAAGCGCTCGCCGATATTGAACACAAACGTGGCCGAACGGTTCACATAGCGCGACTCGATCAGGCGGCCGCCGGCGCCATACACGTCGAAACGCTGGTCGCCCGTGCCGGTCTTGCCGCCCATCGGGATCGGCACGCCGTCGGCGCCGACAAACGCCGTCTTCGCCCGTTTCGCCGTGCCGTCCGACACCACTTCGCGGATGGCCTTGGCCACGGCTTTCGCCACGTCCGGCGACAGCACTTGCTCCGCCTCCACCTTCGTGCCCCGCTTGACCATGGTGTCATACGGCGTATTGGCGGCGAAATGCATGGAATCGATGCGCACGCTGGGTTTGCGCACGCCATCGTTGATGATGATGCCCATCAACTCGGCCAGCGCGGCGGGACGGTCGGCCGAGGCGCCCAGGGTCGTCGCATACGAGGGCACGAGTGAGTCGAAGGGGTAGCCCATCTTCTTCCACTGGCGGTGGATTTCCAAAAAGCCTTCGACTTCCAGCAAGTTGGCGATACGGCGGTCCTGCGCATGCTTGCGGTGCGTATTGAACAGCCATTTATAGACTTCCTGGCGTTCCTTCTCGCTGGCCGCCACCATCTGCGACAGGGTGGAGCCTTCGTGCTGGCGCAGATACGCCACCATCCACAGTTCCAGCGGATGCACATTGGCCAGATAACCGCGGTCGGCCAAGGACCAGTTTTCCATTGCGTACTGCTGGTACATCTTGGCGACGCGCTCGGGCGGCACTTCGTTTTGCGACGGCAAGTTGGCGTTCAAGAAGTCGCCGAATTCCGCCACCGTGCCCTTCGGATTGATGGTGCGGAAGATATTGGCCAGGCGCACGGGGGTCGGGCGGATGCTGGCCAACAAAATCTTTTCCTGCTCGTCGACGCTCTTGCCGCGGTACTTCTGATAGAAGCGGTGCAGGAATTCGCGCCCTTCCTTGTCGGCAAAACGGCTCAGGTACTGCGCGCGGCGCGGATCGTCCGCGTCCGCCAGCAGCGAGGCCGAGGAATCGGGACGCGAGAACATGTAGTAGCGGGCCACGTCGCGCATCAGGCGCACGAACACCAGGTTGGTCGACTGGCGCAGCGCCTGCTGCACCGTCATGATGCGGCTGTCGTCAAGCTTGGAGAAGTTGCCGAAATGGTGCAAGCCGCCGCCCGTGAAGAAGCCTTCACCCGGATTGCCCGAATACTGGCGTTGCATGGCAGCCGCCAGCATGGCGGGCAAGTTGCGCGCCTCGCCCAGCGGTAATGGTTTCAGATAGGCAATCGCCCACTGCGACAGCATATCCTTCGGATCGACGGCGATCTTGCCCAGCTCGGCAGCATTCATGCCGCTATAGCGCTGGTGCAATTGGTCGATGATGTCCAGATACGTCACCAGGGTGCGCAGCTTGGCCGTGGAACCGAGGTCCAGCTTGGCGCCTTCGTTGATGTCGAGCGGCTGGTCAAAGTTATCCGTCTGCACGCGCAGCAAGTTGGCTTGCTCTCCCTTTTGCAGCAGGGTAAAGCTGTAGACCACGTTGGCCGGGTCGCCATTGCCCAGCATGCCCTTGCCCGTCAGGCCGGCCGCTTTCGCCACGTCCGGGTCGCGCAGCTCGCGCAAGACCTTGGTGACGGCGTTTTGCGCCTGCGCATCGAGCGTGCTGACCACTTTCAGGTCCAGGCGGTCGAGGTTGTACAAGCGCGGATCGCCGAGCATGCTGGCCAGGTGGTTGCGCACGGCATTCGAGGCCTTGCGCGTGACGAACGAGGTCGATGCTTCCGATTGCACGCCCGAGGCCGCCGATGGGCGCAGCTTTTCGGCGATGGCCGCATCGCGCAGCTGCGGCGAAATTACGCCCGCCTGCGCCAGCAGGCGCAGATGGCTGTTGGTCAATTCCTCGAGGTCGGCGCCGCCGGCCACCAGATAATGCGAGGGACGGCGCTGCGCGATCAAGAGGCTCAGCGCCTGCTTGTAGGCCAGCGCACTGTCCGGCTGGTTCATATTACCCTTGAGCAAAGCTTTCACTTCGGCAAACGGCCTGCCATACCAGACCCACATGCCGTCGCCAATGCCGTTGACTTCGCCAAAGCCGCTCTTTGCCGACAGCGGCACGGTATTGAGGTAATTGACGACGATCTTGCGCCGCGCTTCCATGGTGTTTTCGCCATCCTGGTACGAGCGCAGGCTGGCCGAAATCATTTGCAGCAGCTTATCCTGCATGGAACTGGTACGCCCGTCTTCCGAATGGCGGTATTTTTCAATTTGCGTGGCCAGGGTGCTGCCGCCACCACCGCGGTGGCCGCCGAATAGGTTCAGCGCCTTGTCCAGAATCGCCTTGCTCAGGCGGTCCCATTCCACGGCGGGGTTGCGCATGGGCGTGCCCGGGTCGAGCAATTCGCGGTTTTCGATGAACAGCAGGCTTTGCACCAGCGCGGGCGGCGCTTCGGCAAAGCTGTCGAACATGCGCTCGGGATAGCTGGCCGCGAACAGGGGCGCGGCGCGGCAATCGAGAATGGTCAGGCCGGCGCGGTTTTTCTCGTGATACGTGGCAAAGATGCCCCGGTCGACCAGTTGCACCATCTTCGGCGACATACGCGCCTGCGCCGTGACGGCATAGTCGCGCGCATTCAGCTTGCTAATAAAATCGGGCAGACTGGCATAGCCGAGGCGCTCATCGTATGGGCCGTGCTGCGGATAGCGGATGGCGCCCGCCGGTGCAGGGCCAGGCTCGACCTTGAACGTCAGCTGGCGGTCCAGGTGCGTGAAAAACTCGGCCTGCAGCGCCGAGGTGCGCACTTCGCGCATGACGAACCAGGCCACGCCGGCGATCAGCGCCAGCAGAATAATGGCAAAGATCGGCCAGATGCGCGAACGGCGCTTCTTCGGCGGGCTCGCCGGCGGCGGCGCCTCGGCAGCTGGATCAGAGGGGGGCCGCTCTTGCGCGGCCAGGTTGACGCCTGTGTCTTTCATGGGATGCTGGGGTAAGGTTGGGTTTGGACGGCGCGGAAAAGGCGGTAGCGATACCGCTCCGCGCGGGATAAGACGAGGGCCGGCCAGGGCCGGTCACAACAAAGCTTGCTTAACATGATGTCCATACCAGTGAATCAAAAAACACGCTACTGCACAGGCAGGCGACCCCGCATTCGACACGCAAGGCCCCTGTTCACCATTCCACCACATCGGCATGAAAACGACTGACGAGCGCGCACAAAAATCTTGCTTGATTGAAGATTTTCGCAAAAAAACAACGTCTGGGAACGTACGCTTGCGTACTAAGATGCAAGGCGGGCTGGACGCCAGCGAAAAAGCCGCCGGCGCCGGGCTGGCTGCATGTCAGATGGTGGTGTATTCCGCCTGCAAGATATCGAGTGCGGCGCACATGTCCGCAAAGGCGGCCGCCGCCTGCGCGGGTTCGCCCTTGACGCCCAGTTCGATATGCCGGCGCGTCTGCGCATCGCCCACGCTGGGCAGGCTGAACACCTTGATCAGAGGAAACTGCGCTTCCAGACGCACCATCAGCGGCGTCAGCAGGGACTCGGCCGTTTCATATACGAGCAAGGCATGTTCCGCATGCGGCACCTGGTTGAACAAATGGCGGTAATGCGTGTCGAGCACCCATTCGATCATGGGCCAGGACATGACGGGAAAGCCCGGCACGAAATAATGTTCGCGCACGGCAAAGCCGGCAATCTTGTTGTACGGATTCGGAATCAGCTCGGCGCCTTCGACAAATTCCGCCATTTTCAGGCGGTGCAGGTTTTCCGGCGAGTTCAAATCGGCCGGCACGCCAGCCTCGGCACCCATTTCCGTGATGCGCTGCTGGATATTGAGCTTGCCCTGCGGATGCAGCAGCAGCGGCAAGCCCAGCGCATCGGCCGCCGCCTGGCGCGTATGGTCGTCCGGCGTGGCGCCGATGCCGCCAAAGCTGAAAACGATGTCGCCGCTGGCAAAGCTGCGCTTGAGCAAGGCGACCAGGCGGGCCGGTTCGTCGCCCACGTATTCCGCCCAGCTCAGCTGCAAGCCACGCTGCTTGAGCATGCTCACTACTTTCGGGAAATGCTGGTCCGTGCGCTTGCCCGACAGGATTTCGTCGCCGATGATGATCAATCCGATAGCCATGAAGCTCCCTCGTAGAATGCAATAAAAATGGTCAAGCGTCCGCCGGCGCCACGTCGGTCATGCCGCGTACGCCCCGCAAACGCGACAGTGCTTCCAGGCAGTAATACTGGAACCACAGACCCGTAAAGATAAAGATCAGCACATACAGCCAGATGGCGAACGCCGCCAGGAAGGGGAAGAACACCACCGCCATCACGCCGCCCATCCACAACATGCCCGGCACGGCGCCGGCCGCGCCGGAGACCATGCCGATGGCCAGCAGGGGCCAGCGCTGCGTGCGCATGATGGCGTGGCGCTCTTCCACGCTAGCGTAGTCGGCCATGGCGTCATACGCCATCACGCGGTAGGTCAGCCAGCCCCACAGCACGGCTTGCCCCACCAGTGCGGCGGGCGGAAACGCGTACAGCGGCAGCATGAGCACCCAGACGACGATGAACAGCAGAAAGGTGGCCAGCGAAGTGCCGACGCTGCCGAGCAGGCTGCCGCCATGCTTCTTTTCCAGCTGCGGAAAATGCCGCCCGCCAATGTGGCGGCCGATGGCCGGCATGGCGAACAGGCCCATGAAAATGAGCGCCGTCAATATCATCAGCGGCAACAGCATGAACATGGCGATCAGGGGCACGATGACGGCTTTCAACGTGCTCAGGCCGAAGGTGGCCAGCACCTGCCCGCTGGTGCGGAAAAAATCATACTGCGTGAACAGCGCATGCAAGCTGTCGATCAGCGGCTGCAAGCCCACATACAGCAGGGCGCCCCACAGGATCAGCGACAGGATGAATGGCGCGACGCTCAACAGCAGTATCTTGCCGTGCAATTGCGACAGGAAAGCACGGCCATATGAATTCAACACATTACGCATCAACGGCGTCCTTTTCGTTTGATTCCTGCAAATTCCACCATGCGGCGCAGGCCCAGCCATTGCTGCTGCCAGAAGCCGCGGCCATACTCGCGTCCGGGCCGGCCCATGCCCTTGCTATCGATGCGGGCCAGCTGGTCGCGCACGCCCGTGCGCGCATAGCCCGCCGAGAAATTCGCGGTGCCCAGCAGCATATCCCAAATCGGCAAGACCACGCCGAAGTTGCAACCGCCCATGCTGCCCTTGCCTTTCGATTCATGCCCCACGCCGATCGCGTGGTGCGTGCGGTGGAAACGGGGCGAGATCAGCAGCCGCTCGCCGATGCGGCCGAAGTGTATCCTCACATTCGCATGCTGCAAGCTTTGCAGAATGCGCGAAATCGACACCAGCAGCACGTACTGGCCCGGCGGCACGCCGATGCCCAGCGCCACCAGCGCCATCACCACGTCGCGCAAGAAGTCATCGAGCAAGTGGTTGCGGTCATCGCTCCACAAGTTCATGTTTTGCTGGCTGTGATGCAGGCTGTGCAAGCCCCACCACCAGCCAAAATGGTGCGAAGCCCGATGGTAGCAATAATCGACAAAGTCCAGTATCACAAAATAAATGATAAAACTGAGCAAGGGACTGATGCCGGGCAACAGCGACTCCAGATTGAATGGATGAATATTATCGAAACGCAAAGCACCGGCCAAGGCATCCATCAGCGGATCGAGCGTGAAGAAGACCAGCACGGAAAACAGGCCGATGCGGTGCAGCACCGTATAAATAAAGTCGTTCCAACGGGCGCGCGGGTCGGTGATCTTTTGCGCGGGAATCAAGGCTTCGAGCGGACGCAGCACGAGAAACAGCAGCACCAGTTCGCACAGGCCGATCAGCAGCCACTCCGTGCCCTCGAACGCCTCTTCCGTGAATTCGCCAAAACCCAGGTGATACACGAGCGGGTTGACGATGGTCTGGAACAGCCAGCCTTGCGCCACGCCAAAGGCGTCGACCACGGCGTCGATGGCGGGCGTGAGGAGGCTGACGATGTCGGCGGCGCTCATGGCTGGGCCTTCTTTTGCGCGTAGGCAGGATGCTCGCGCAGGGTGGCAAAGCAAAAGCCCTTGTCTTGCAAACCGGCAATCAAGGCGCCCAGGTTGGCGGGGGCCCACGCATCCTTGCGCGACCAGATGCCCATGTGTGCAATGAAAATGTCGCCGCTGCGCAAGTTGGCCAGCGCTTTTTTCAGCAGCATGGCGTTCGGATACTTGTCGCTGGGCAGTTCATCGCCCGAATAGCCCGCCGGCGCCCAGCCCGCGTGCTGATAGCCGCAGGCGCTGCCGGCGGCCAGGGTGCGCGGCGAGGTGTAGCCGCCCGGCGCGCGCCAGAACGGATCGAGTTTATGCCCCGTCAGCTCCTGGAAGCGCGTGTCGACCCGGCGCAACTCCTCGCAGAACTGTTTATCAGTGAAGGAGGCCAGCTTGCCGCCGTCCTTGCCGAACTGGGGTTTGACTTGGATCAAGCCGTTGGCCAGATCCTTCTTCCAGTACACATGGTCAAACGTATGCGTGCCGAACGCATGGCCTTCGGCGACGCGGGCTTTCCAGTACGGCGCCCAGGACGGGTCGAGCGAATAGTCGCCGCGCGTGGTCTTTTCATTGGCCAGGAAGAAGGTTGCCTTCACGTGGCGTTGATTGAGCACGTCGGCGATCAGTTGCGCTTGCGACTGGCTCCCCGTGTCAAAAGTCATGTAGATCGTGCCCTTGCAGGCGGCCGGCGCGGCAGTGGGGGTAGCAAAGGCGGGGGCAGATGCGGCTGGAGCGACAGGTGCGGCCGCGTGCGCGGGCGACAGCATCGTGCTGGCGCACAGCAGCATGACGGGCACGCCGCCGCTCAGAATAAGACGCAGCATCATCACATGCGCGGCGAGTGGGTGGCGAAATACACGCCATGGGGCGAGCGGCCCACCGGCATCGTCTTGATCACCTTGCGCGTGGTCAGATCAATCACGGCCACTTTCTTGATCCAGCGCAAGGTCACCCACATGGTCTTGCCATCGGGCGTGATTTCCATGCAGTCCGGGCCACCTGGCACATTGATGGTGCCCACGTTTTCCAGGGTTTGCTGGTCGATGATGTTGATGGTGTTCGACACGCGGTTCGAGACAAACGTCATGCGATTGTCACCGAGCGCGCGGAAATTATGCGTACCGGCGCCCGCCTTGATGCGCTTGACGGTCTTTTGCGTGCGCCAGTCGATCACTTCCACGTAATCGCTGCCCATGATGCCCACCAGCAAATGCTTGCCGTCGGGCGTCATCGTGATGCCGGCCGGCGCCGGGCCGACGGGCATGGTCCATTTCACCGTCTGCGTGGCCAGGTCGATGGCGCTGACCTGGTTGCTGCCCTGCTGCGTAATGAAAGCCATGGTGCTGTCGGCCGTGAAGGCCATATGGCTGGGCAATTTTGGCAATGGGATGCGCTTGGCCAGGGTCAGGTTCTTGCCATCGTAGCGGTACAGGTCGATGCGGTCCAGGCGCAGCGAGTTCGAGATGAACCATTTCTGGTCCGGCGAAAAGCCGATCTGGTACGGGTCGAGGATATTGCTGATGCGGCGCTGGATCTGGCCCGACACGGGGTCGAGGAAAATCAGCTCATTGCCCACGGAACTGGCGACGATCAGCGACTTGCCGTCCGGCGTTTCCATCAGGTGATGCGGTTCCTTGCCGACGGCAAAGGTGGACAGGGGAGCATAGGTTTTCTGATCCAGCAGTTGCACCGTAGCATCACGGGAATTGAGCACCACCACCACTTCGGCTTGCGCCGTCGATATTGCGGAAACCAAGCACAGCGAGGAAAAAACAAGGCGGCGTAGACTGCGGAACATGGAAGAAATCACTGTTAAATACAAAACAGGCATTTTACGTGGAACACTGTATTTTTTGTATGAAATCCCCCCTTAAATGCAAGCGGCAACCACACATCGCCGTAATTTCCCCTTTTTCCCTGTCCCGCGCCTGGAATGGCGCTTTGCAACTCATTGCTCTACAATCTGAAGCTTTCATCGCCTACACAAGGATTATCATGACCACCACCACTACCGCTTCCGGCCTGCAATACATCGATACCGTCGTCGGCGAAGGCGCTGAAGCGCAAGCCGGCAACAATGTTGTCGTGCATTACACGGGCTGGCTGCAAAACGACGACGGCAGCGCCGGTTCGAAATTTGATTCGAGCAAGGACCGCAACGACCCATTCGAATTCCCGCTGGGCGCAGGCCGCGTCATTCAAGGCTGGGACGAAGGCGTGCAAGGCATGAAAGTGGGCGGCAAGCGCCAACTGATCATCCCGGCAGCACTGGGCTATGGCGCACGCGGCGCCGGCGGCGCGATTCCACCGAACGCCACCCTGATTTTCGACGTCGAACTGCTGGGCGTATAAGCCGGCTCTATAAGAAGCAGGTCGCGCTCACCAGAGCGCGCCAGGCGCCGCCCCTGTTCACTCAGCGGCGGCGCTTTTGTTTTGAGTGTGTCCTCTAATGCACGGCGCGCTTTTTTCACTATGATGTCAGGCACTGCAGCACGCACGGTGGCCACTCCGCCGGGCCTGCCGCACTTTTCCAGCGATTCCATCAGCACACAGGAGCCATCATGAGTTTACAAGAGCAATTCGAACAAGCACAGCTCGATTCCAAGACCCTGTCCGAGCGTCCGGACAATATGACCTTGTTGAAAATCTACGCCTTGTTCAAGCAAGCCTCGAGCGGCGATGCCACGGGCGAGCGTCCTGGCATGACCGACTTCGTCAACCGCGCCAAGTTCGACGCTTGGGCGGCCCTGGCCGGCACCTCGAAGGAAGAGGCGCAACAGCAATACATCGACTTGATCGAAGACTTGAAGGATTAAGCACGACAGACGCCTGCTTGACAGAGAAACAGGCCGAAAACGGCTGAAAACTCACGAAAAATCACCAAAACAGGCAAAAACAGGCCGAAGATGCAAAAGTGGCTACCAAATCGGTAGCCACTTTTTTTATGCCTGTCGGCGGCGCAGACTTACTTTTTCGCTGCCGCCAGCGCTTGCGCGATCCAGCCATCAAACGTCTGCTGGTGGTACTTGATCCAGCCGGCCGTATGGCGCGCGATATCGGCTTGCGTGCTTTCACCGCCGCGCATGCGCTCGTTCTGCGCATTGATATCGGCCACCGGCAGTTGCATCACCTCGAACAGCTTGGCTGCGGCCGGATTTTTCTCCGCCCAGGCCTTGTTGGACACGATGCGCGCCGTGTTGACGGCAAAACCGTAATCGCTGCCATCGTCGAGGCGGGTATTCACCTTGTCCGGATTGGCCGAGAACGGCACTTTCAGCCAGACCACGTCCTTGCCCGGCACCAGCACGCCACTGACCCAGTACGGCGTCCACGTGTAGTACAGGATCGGTTCGCCGCGCTTGTAGCGGCCCAGGGTGTCGGCGATCAGGGCCGCATAGCTGCCCTGCACGTGCGTCACCGTCTTGCGCAATTTGTACGCATCCATGTGTTTCTCGATCAGCGCTTCGCAGCCCCAGCCCGGATTGCAACCCGTCAAGTCAGCCTTGCCATCGCCATCGTGGTCGAACAGCTTGGCCAGGGTGGGATCGCGCAACTGGTCAATATTCGTGATGTTGTACTTTTCCGCAGTTGCCTTATCGATCAGATAACCTTGCGCGGCAGGCCCCGCATACTGGCCCGTGCGCAACAGCTTGGCGTCGCCGCCCGCATTGTTATAGAAATCCTTGTGCATCGGGTCCCAGTGCACGGCCATGAAGGTGGCGTCGCCGTTGGCGATGGCGATATGCGCGGTCGGGTACTCCACTTCCTTGATCGGCTGCACGTCATAGCCCAGCTTTTCCAGGGCCTTGTCGACCAGCATGGTCTGGAAGGTTTCTTCCGCGATCGAGCTTTGCAGCGGCTGCACCTTGACGCCCTTGCCGGGCAGCGCATCGGCTGCCACGGCCGGCGTTTGCGCCATGGCCAGGCTGGTGGTCAGGGCCAGGGCGGCGATCGCCAGGGCGGAAAACAGCTGGAACTTGCGTTGCGATTTTTGCGTCACTTTAAAATTGTCAATTTGATGCATGTGGTTCCTTTATTGTGCGTTGGCCAGCGTTGCTTGCTGTTCAACATTATTTTTCTTCGTATTGCCGCGCACCAGGCGCAGCACGAAACCGGCGGGGCCCGTCTGATACCAGTGGCGCACGCCACGGCGCGGCTGACCCATCGCTTGCGTCAAACGATCGAGGGTGATGGCCAGCAGCACAATGCCCAGGCCACCCACGGTGGCCAGGCCCATGTCCAGGCGACCAATACCGCGCAGCACCATCTGACCCAGGCCACCGACGGCGATCATCGAGGCGATCACGACCATCGACAGCGACAGCATCAGCGACTGGTTGATACCGGCCATGATGGACGGCATGGCCAGCGGAAACTGCACGCGGGTCAGCAACTGCCACGGCGAAGCACCATATGCACGGGCCGCTTCGATCAGGTCCGGACGCACCTGGCGGATACCCAGGTTGGTCAGGCGCACCAGCGGCGGCAGGGCAAAGATGATCGTCACGATCACGCCTGGCGCATTACCGATACCAAACAGCATCACCACCGGCACCAGGTAAACAAAGGCGGGCGTGGTCTGCATGGCGTCCAGCAAGGGGCGCAGGATATTCTGTGCGCGGTCGCTGCTGGCAAGGAAAATACCCAGCGGCAAGCCGATAGCCAGACAGAACGCCAGCGACGTCAACACCAGCGACAAGGTCGTCATGGCTTCCGGCCAGATGCCCAGCATCGACACGAGCAGCAGCGCCAGCACGGTGCCGATGGCCAGCGTGCGGCTGGTAAATTGCCATGCCAGCAAGCCGATGATGGCGATCACCGTCAGCGATGGAGCGGCCAGCAGCACGCCTTCCACGCCGGACAATACGCTGTCGATCGGTGCGCGCACGGCCTGGAAGAAGGGGCGGAAATGCGCCACGACCCAGCCCAGGCCCTGGTTGATCCAGCTTTCCAGCGGCAGCGAGCCGTCGAAAATCTGTGTCAGGTGAAAGCCGGACGCCTGTTCCGGCTGCACGGCAGGCGCGGCGGCGTCGAGCCATGCGGTGCTGGCGTCGGTGGGCGGCGTCAGCGCCCAGGGATTAATGTGGGCGGCCTGTTCAACAACAGGTTCTACTGTGGAAACGGTGCTTGGGTTCATGCTTGTCCTTTCTGTTGTTGTTCGGCTATGGCTGGCGTGTCGCGGTCGAGGAACTTCAGCAAGGTTGTCTTGCTGATGGCGCCGCGGAAGCTGCCGTCATTGGCCACCACAGGGACGGCGTAAGGCAGTTGCGCTACCTGGCCGAACAGGCCGGCGACTGGCTCATCTGCATTGATGGTCTGCACGTCGGGCAGATACGCATGCGCCAGGCCCAGCGGGCCCACATGGCCGTCGAGCGCACTGCGCAGCGAATCGACCGAGACGACGCCGAGGAACTTGCGCTGCGGATTGACGACATACGCAAACGCGCGATCCTGCTCTTCCAGCATCGACAGCGCGGCGCGCGAACCGCGGCTCGGCGACTCGGACACGACGATCTGGCTCTTGCGGGCAATATCGCTGGCCTTGAAGACGGCCGCCGCATCGACGCCGCGCACGAAATTGCGCACGTAATCGTTGGCAGGTTTACGCAAAATTTCTTCCGGCGTACCCACTTGCACCACGTGGCCGTCTTTCATGATGGCGACGCGGTCGCCGATGCGCATGGCTTCGTCGAGGTCATGCGAAATGAAGACGATGGTGCGGCGCTTGATTTGCTGCAAACGCAGCAGTTCCGATTGCATTTCCGTACGGATAATCGGATCGAGCGCGGAAAACGCTTCATCCATCAGCAAAATCGATGGATCGCAAGCCAGCGCACGGGCCAGGCCCACGCGCTGCTGCATGCCGCCCGACAATTCGTCGGGATAGCTGGCGCCGTAGCCGTCCAGGCCCACTTGCTCCAGGGCTTGCTGGGCCAGCGCATGGCGCTCGGCCTTGGGCATGCCGGCCAGCTCCATGCCGAAGGCAGTGTTGTCGAGCACGGTAATTTGCGGCAGCAGCGCGAACGACTGGAACACCATGCTGATGTCCTTGCGGCGCAGGGCACGCAGCTGGGCGTCCGGCAAGGTATTGATGTCGTTGCCGTCGATCAGGATGCGGCCGGCGGTCGGTTCGATCAGGCGGTTCAGCATGCGCACCAGGGTCGACTTGCCCGAACCGGACAGGCCCATGATGACGAAGATCTCGCCCGCTTCGATGGTAAAGGTGGCGTCGAAAACGCCGATGGTGCAGTCGGTCTTGGCCAGGATGTCCTGCTTGCTGGCGCCCTTGCGGACGAGTTCAAGTGCTTCTTCTGGCTTGTCGCCGAACACTTTGAATACATGGTCGATAATGATTTGTTTTGCCACGATGTGGTTCTCCCTCGATTTGACGAATGGAATGAAACCCAGCAAGCTGCTAGCTTGCGGCGGGAATCAGCAAACCCTGTTGCGTCGGCTACGCCACGGCGCAAAAGCGCACGGGAGCGACAGTAAACAGGGGGTGACACGCGTGTGACCAGCGGATGGCCAAAGCCGATGCCGGGGTGCCGTGTGCGTGCTAAAAGAGGCTGTGGTTCAGGACTTTTAACAACGCTAGCGCCATGCAAATACATGGAACCAAATGTATCTGACCGAAAAAAAAATCGACCAAGCTACTTTTAACTGGATGCGGGTGTAAAACCCGAAGAATTATTCACCACTCAGCGAGTGGGAGTACTGCGAAGCAGAGAGTGAAACGCGGTGTAGCTGTTGTAAATATGACTCAAGTATAACGCAAAAAGACACCAAAGTCCAATGGCTTTCCAAATAGAAATGTGATAGCAATGTTCGCCAGCGTACAGTCAGACGTAAAAAAGGCGAAAAGCGACGTGTTGGCATCGTCTTCTCGCCCATCGCTGCGACACGCTTCCTAGCACCAAACATGGCGCCAGACAAGGTACCGGCCCGACATCAAACTTGCTCGGCAAACACCTTGCGCATCTTCTCGGCAATTTTGCCTTCGATGGTGGAAGCAAAAGCGCTGAGCATGAAGCCCAGCTTGATTTGCAGTTGCGCCTGCTCTTTTTCCAGGGTCAGCGAACCATCGACGCCGCTGCGCTCGAAACGCAGCACGTCGCCATCCCAGGCGCACGCCAGGTCATATTCCTGGGCCAGCTTGTCGGCCACTTGCTGCGCCGCTTGGCGCGCCTTTGCTGCTGTCAGCTTATGTTGCTGAACTATATTTATATCCGCCATCAAACGATCCTTTTATTATAAAAACGGGGGCCATACGGCCAGCATCATACCAGCCACCATGCGGCAGGCGCGGCCGCAGCGGGCACTGGACTGGCAAAAAACCGCCTGCCATCCCGCATCTCGTTTGCGCGGGATCAAACCGGACACGCCGAAGCGGGACGACTATTCCAATTCCAGCTGCGTGTATCTTGGAGAGCTACCATGGACCAGAAAGTCATCGTGCCGGTCGAAGCCGTACTGACCAAATGCGCGTCCTTGCCCGTCGGCTATGTCCCTACTCCCTCGGCGCCGTACCGCCTGCACCGCAAGAATGCGCAACTGACCCTGCAGCCGGGCCCACCCCGCCTGAGCGAGGCAACGGCCCGCAACCTGGCCGCCGTGCCCGTCGGTTCGCGCGTGCTGATCTGGAAGCAAGACCCGTCCGTCAGCGACCTGGGCACGCGCAAGGCCTTTTTGCCCGGCCTGATCCTGCAAGGCCCGCGCGACGCGCGCATCACGTTTGGCGAACCGGGCATCGCGCAGGTCAGCCCGAATGCCTTTGGCGACTTCATCGTCTCGCCCAACACGGACCAGTTCGACGCCGTGCACACCTTTTCCATCGTGCGCATGACGCTCACCATGTATCAGCGCGCGCTGGCCAGCAACGACACGGCGCCGCCCCTGCCCTGGCAATGGAATAGCGCCAGCAATACGGCGCCCCTGCGCGTGTTTCCGCACGGTTTGCCCAATGTCATGAACGCGTACTACAGCCGCAGCGACAAGGCCCTCAAGTTCGGCGACTTCATCCCCAGCGGCGCCACCGAGCGCGTCTACACCTGCCGCTCGCTCGACATCGTCTCGCATGAAACGGGGCACGCCGTGCTCGATGGCCTGAAACCGAATTGGCTGCTCAGTAACAATCCACCGCAAACGGGCGGCTTGCACGAATCGTTCGGCGACCTGACCGCCATTTTCCTGGCCCTGTCGCAGCTGGACCAGGTGGAAGCGGTGATTGCCCAAACCAAGTCCGATTTGCACGACAAGACCTTCCTGGCCGACCTGGCGGAACAGTTCGGCCTGGCCCTGGGCCGGCCGAACGGCTTGCGCAATGCCGACAACGACATCAAGTTGTCGGAAGCAGGCACGGAAGTGCACGCCATCTCGCAAGTGTTTACGGGCGCCATCTACGACATCCTGGCCGACATCTTTGCCCATGAACGCCAGCCCCAGCTGGAAGACGACGCGGCCGTGCTGCACCGCTGCGGCGACTACCTGCGCAGCCTCGTCCTGCGCGCCCTGGTGGCATCGCCCGAGCAAGCCGCCACGTATGCCGACGTGGCCGGCCACATGCTGACGATCGCCGAGGCCGATGGCAATGGCGCCTACCTGGACTACATCCGCAACAGCTTTACCGTGCGCGAAGTACTCAAGGCCCATGCCATGACAGAAGATGGCCAGATGAGCTTTGCCCCCGGCGTCGTCGACGGGGACGGCGCCGTGCAAGACAGGCGCGCCTGCTGCGGTACCATGAACCATGCGGAATACAGCGAGTCGGATCAATTGCTGGAAGCGGAGCGCGAAGCGCTGGCCGCCTGGTGCCGCAGTTACGGCGCCCGCTAGACAGTACAACTGCGCAGTACAACAGCGCAGCACAAGCACGCAGTACAGCAGCGCACCAGCACGCCCGCTTCAGGCCTGCCGGACTGGCCCCCACCACCATCGACAACAAGGAGCAGCATGAAAATTTCAGCCCGCAGCAGCGGCGGCTTTGCCGGCCTGAGTGAACAGTATGACATCGATACGCAAGCCCATCCGGCTGGCCCCGGACTGGAAGCGGCACTGGCCAGCAGCGGCTTTTTCACGCATCAGCAAGCCACGGGTGAACAGCTGGGTGCCGATATCCCCCGCTGGCAGATCACCGTCGACGCGCCCACCGCGCGCCGCACCATCACGTTTGCCGAGGATGGCAGTGCTGAAAATGCGCGTTGGCAACAGTTACTGACGCAAATACGTGCCAGCGCCTGATTTTTCTGGCATGTATTATGTGTCGATCTTGATTTGAGTAAAACAAAAACACCACACGGCAAGTCGGCACGCCGCCCGCCCAGCACCCTGCCGCATCGGGCGACTGTCGCTTTCTTGCCGCGTTCGTCATGACAACGTCCCGGATAGTCGCTGAAATGCGCTCTCTGCGCGGCAACGGCAACGCGAAAAAATGAATTTGCTTATATGTATTGTATATAAGCGGGATTTGTGAGAAATAGCGAATTGCCTTAAAATACAATGCTTTGCTTTAGTATGCGCCGCCGAGGTTCCTGCAGGCGCTACAGCACCTCCCCCAAAATTGATAGGACTGTTATGACCCACGTTGTCACCGAATCCTGCATCGCCTGTCGCTACACCGACTGCGTCGATGTCTGCCCGGTAGATTGTTTCCGGGAAGGCCCGAACTTCCTGGCGATCGATCCGGACGAATGTATTGACTGCGCCGTCTGCGTGGCAGAGTGCCCGGTGAACGCGATTTTCGCGGAAGAAGACGTGCCGGGTGACCAGCAAGCCTTTATCAAGATCAACGTCGATCTGGCCCGCAACTGGCCTTCGATCACCAAGACAAAGGCTGCCTTGCCGGAAGCCGAGCAATTCAAGGACGTCAAGGACAAGCTCGACATGCTGGTGCGCTAAGCGCACGGCAGTTGCGGCGGTCGTTCCGGCGGGGTTCACCCTCCCCGCAGGGGCGTAGCGGCAAATAAATCTACAAAAAGCAGCGGAAACGCTGCTTTTTTTGCTTTTAAAACATCGTTGCAGGTCTATCCACGCAAGTGTGGCGCGCTGTCACATCGATGCGCAAACTATGAGCCTATGCGCGGTAAAGCACATTTTGTCCTCAACAAATATCGTAAAATTGGATTATGATATTTGAGCCGATATTGGCGCTTGGAATTAAACAAGGACTCTATATGCTTTACCAACTGCACGAACTGCAACGCTCTTTCCTCACCCCGGTGATGCAATGGGCAGACATGTCCTCCAAGTTATTTACCAACCCGGTTTCCCCACTGGCCCACACTCCGTTTTCGCAACGCATCGCAGCCGGCTACGAGCTGATGTACCGCCTTGGCAAAGACTACGAAAAACCGCAATTCGACATCAAATCCGTGCTCGTCCAGGGCGAGAGCGTCGACATCCGCGAACACGTTGTCGTCACAAAACCGTTTTGCCGCCTGATTCACTTCAAAAAAGAAACCACTGGCTTGCAACAGCCTAAAGTTTTGCTGGTTGCCCCCCTGTCCGGTCACCACTCGACCCTGCTGCGCGATACCGTGCGCGGCTTGCTGGCCGAGCACGATGTCTACATCACCGACTGGACGGACGCGCGCATGGTACCGCTGACGGAAGGCCCGTTCCACCTGGACGACTACATTTATTATGTGCAAGAGTTCATCCGCCTGCTGGCGCCCGACCTGCACGTGATTTCCGTCTGTCAACCGACCGTGCCAGTGCTGGCTGCCATCTCGCTGATGGCGACGGCCAAAGATCCGCACATGCCGAAGACCATGACCATGATGGGCGGCCCCATCGATCCGCGCCGCTCGCCCACGCAAGTGAACAATCTGGCGACGGAAAAGAAATTCTCGTGGTTTGAAAACACCGTGATCTACGCGGTGCCGCCGAACTATCCTGGTTTTGGCCGCAAGGTGTATCCGGGCTTCCTGCAGCACGCCGGTTTCATCGCCATGAACCCGGGCCGCCACGCACAAAGCCACCGCGAGTTCTACATGCACCTGGTGACGGGCGATGACGAGCCGGCGGAAGGCCACCGTCAGTTCTACAACGAGTACAACGCCGTGCTGGACATGCCGGCCGAGTACTACCTGGAAACCATCAAAACGGTGTTCCAGGAATTCAGCCTGCCGACGGGCACCTGGAAAGTGGGCGGCCAGCTGGTGCGTCCGCAAGACATCACGAATGTGGCGCTCTTTACCGTAGAAGGCGAACTGGACGACATTTCCGGCGCCGGCCAGACGCAGGCGGCCCATGATTTGTGTTCCGGCATCCCTGCCGAGATGCAGCAAGACTTCGTGGCGCCGAAATGCGGCCACTACGGCATCTTCTCGGGCCGCCGCTGGCGCGAGGTCATTTGCCCGAAAATCGGCGAATTCATCCAGAAACACGGCTAATACCCAGCATATCCATCAAAACGCCACGCCAGTTCACACTGGCGTGGCGTTTTTTTCATGCCCAGCTCATGCGCGCGACGTTTCGATTTTCACTGTCGGGCGCGTATTGACAAAAATCTGCTCGACTCTCGGTTCGCCCGGCCCCGGCTTCTTCATCGCATAGCCATTCACGGGCTGCGAACGGTTCACCCACAGCGCGTAATACAGATGGTCGGCACGGGGATCTTCCGTATTCGGGTGGATCAATATCGTCAGGCCCAGGCTGTTCAACTGCAGCCACGGCACGATCACGGGTAACAACTCATTGGTGAAGCCGAAATAGAACGAGGGCGTCACGTGCGGGCCGCGCGGCTCCAGGTTCCAGTCGCCCAGTTCGATCTGGAAGCGCTCGGCCGCCCACTTGCGTATCAGCGCCGCCTTCTGATAGCTGTCTTCATCAAAATAAATATGTGCGTGATAACTCTCGATATCCGTGTAGGCGCGCGGCTTGCCCGGCAAGGTTTCCTCGCCGGGCCGCACGCTGACAGGGCGCGGCGTGGGCGCCGTATCCGTATGCTCGCCCCACGGACTTTTACCGGGTGCTGGTTTCGCGCGTTTGACGGCGCCATCCTGCGCCAGCACAGAACCAGCCAGGCTAGAGGCGGCCAGCGCCGCCACGAGGCCGCCGCCACGCAAGACCGTGCGGCGTTGCGGCGAGAGGAGATTGGCCCATTCCAGATCGATGGCCGCGTGTTGATGATTGTCAGACATGTGGGTTCCTGATTTTTAGATAAGTAATAAAGAGTGCTCAATGAAAAGGCCAGGGCCAGGCGCATTGACGAAGACAGTACGAAAGTACGGCGAGGCAATGCAACGCCGCCATGGCCTTTTTTGAGCGCTCTTAAAAGGACACGGTGGCGCGGGCGTAGTAGTAGCCGCCCAATACGCCCAATGGCCCCGAGTTGTCATACGCGCCCGTGTACTGCGCCAGATTCGACGCGCTGCGCGCTTCGCGCGGCAACTGGCTTGGCTTCTGGTCAAAGACATTGTTGGCGCCCACCGTCACGTTGATGCGCTTGCTGATGTCGTAGCCGACGCTGACATCCGTCACGAAGGCGGCTTTCAGCTGGTAATCGCCGCCCGTGATGGCGTTCAGGCGCTTCAGCTTGCCGTAGCGCGTCTCGCGCAGGTTGAACGTCCAGCCGGCTTTTTCATACGCCAGCGTGAGGATTTCCTTGTCGCGCGGGGCCCGGTACAGCAAGTCGTACTCGGCCGACTTGCTCAGGGTGCCGATATTCGGCAAGCCTTGCAGCACGGCCGGCAGTGCCGCCTTGCCCATCAGGCTCGTCTGGTTGAAATTCGCCGCCGCCGTCCAGCGCAGCTTGCCATCGGCCACGCGCAGCACATCTTCCGCCGTGAAATCGATGCCGCGCGTGCGCGTGTCGCCCACGTTGGCAAAATAATGCGCGACGAGACCGTTGCCGACTGTCAAACCCGCCGAGCGCAGCAGGTTTTCAATGACGCTCGCTTGCGCCGCCGTCAGCGGCCGGCCGCTGCCGTCAAGCGCCACGCCCGAGCTGCGGTCGATGCCGATGTTCGACGACACGCCCAGGCGGTCGCTGACCTTGATTTGATATGCGTCAACGGCAAAGCGCAGGGTCGGCGTCGGATTGAAGGTCAGCCCGGCCGACAAATTCGTCGATTTTTCCGGTTTCAACGCTTGCGCGCCCAAGGCCCGGGCAGCGGCCGAATTCGGCTGCGCCAGGGTGTAGGGAACGCCCGCATGGTCCGAGGTGTTCGAATACGATTGCGTCACCAGGCTGGGGGCGTGGAAACCATTGCTGACGGTGCCGCGCACGGCCACGGCGGGCGTGACGTCATAGCGGGCGGACAAACGGCCCGTGGTCTTGCTGCCGAAATCGGAATACTTCTCGGCACGCAGGGCCGTGTCGAGCAGCCATTGCGGCGTCAGTTTGGCGCCCAGGCCGATATACGCCGCATAGCTGTGGCGCGCCGTGTCCGACGCATCGACGGGCAGGTAGCCGGCCAGCGCCGACGAGCCGCTGCCCTGCCAGGAAGCGGGTTCGCCCGGGCGGCGCTGCTGCGTTTCATGCGAATACTCAAGGCCGACGCTAAGGTCGGCCGGTTCACTCAAGCCCAGTGGCACGGGACGGCGTACGTCGGCGTTGGTGGTCGAACGGCTGTAGCGCTGGTTGCCGATCGTAAAATCGGTCTTGCCACCCGGATAAGTGAGCGAATAATTGGCCGAATGCTCCACGCCCACGTCGATATCGTCGCGGCCGTAAGTGCTGCTGATATCCCAGCTCCAGCCCGCCGTCTCGCCCTTGATGCCACCCGTCAAGGAAAAGTCGTTTTCGCTCGTCGTTTCATACGGCGTGAAGCCGTCGGGATACACGGACAGCAAGCCTTTGTTGTTATTGAAAATGGTATTGGGCAAGCGGAAATTTTGCGCCGAGCGGGCATTGCGGTGCGCATACGTACCGAAGCCGTACAGTTGCACCTCGTTCGACACGTCATAGCCGAGGTTGGCGCTGAGCGAAGCGGTCGCGCTTTGCGGCACGCCCGTATTGCGCCATGGATTGCTGTTGCGGCCCGCTTCGGCCGGGTTCGGCGAAGCGCCGGCCGGCAAGCTGTTGTTCGGTCCCAATTTGACCAGCTGGCCATCGCTGTTGCGTACGGCCGGATACGACAGATAGCCAGGATTCAGGCCGAAATTGCGCACGGCGATGCCCTGGCGCTGGACTTCGGCGCCGAAGTGGGCAAAGCCGTGTTCGCCCAAGCGCGTGCCGCCATCGATGCGCGCGGAACCGTTCGTGCCGTCGCCATCGTAGGTGGAACCGAGCTGCGTGCTGAAGCTGCCCTTGTCATCGGATTTCAGGATGATGTTGATGACGCCGGCGATGGCGTCGGAGCCGTAGATGGCCGAGGCGCCGTCGCGCAGGATTTCCACGCGGGCAATGGCCCCCGTGGGAATCAGGGCCAGGTCGGTGGCGACGGACCCGGGGAAGCCATCCTCATTGACGATGGCCGTCGTATGCCGGCGCTTGCCATTGACCAGCACCAGCGTATGCGATGGGTCGAGGTTGCGCAACTGGCCAGCGCGCACGATGCTGCCCAGGTCGGGCTGCACGCGGGCCGGCAAGTTAAATGATGGCAAGGCCGTGTCCAGCGCATCGAGCAGATTCAATTTACCGGTGGCCAGCAATTGCTGGGCGCTGATCACGTCGATGGGCGCGGCGCTGTTGGCCACGGTGCGGCCCGTGCCGCGCGCGCCCGTGACGATGACGGCGTCGAGCGGTGCGGCGGCCAGCGCGGCTTGCGCATGCGCCACGCCAGGCGCTGCCAGCGCCAGCACGGCCACGGAGACGGCGTGCGCCAGTTGCCGCAGGCGTGGTGCGGGGTAGTGCTTGTGAATCAGTTCCAACATACGAAAACATCCTTTCAAAGTCGTCAACACAGTGCTTGCAGACTAAAGGATGGACAAACAAACAAGAACGAATGGTTTCGTATTTAGATATTTCGTTTTGGCAACGAACAACAGTGGCGCGATAGCTCAGGGATTCGGTGGAGCCGTCGCCAGGCTCTGGTCGAGCCGCTTCCAGTAATCGCGTTCCAGCCTGGCCGTGTCGATATCGCGCGCCGCCTCGTTGAAGCGCTTTTGCTGCACTGCGCCGTCTGCGGTGCGCTGGAAGCACACATGCACGGGGCGCTCCTTGAAGACGGTATCGATAATGGCGATGCGCTCACGCTCGGCCTTGCTGAAGTTGCCTCCCATCAGCAAATGCTGCAGAACGTGGCGCTCGATGACGATCACGCGATATCGCTTGATGAACAGTTTCTTCAGATTCGTCGCGTCGTTCAAGCCCTCTTCCGTCTTCAGTTCGCCACGCGCCACCATGCCATCGAACTGCTCGCCATTCGAATAGCCGGCCACGGTGCCGATGCGCAGCTTGCCCAGTTCGGCCAGGCTGGTACCGGGCACGCCATCCTCCTTCAGGTAGGCCAGCACCCCCTGTGTGTTGCCAACCGGAACAGAAAAGTAGCAGAGTTTTTCCCGCTCGGGCGTGCGCCAGACGGCCAGGAAACCCGCGTAGCGGGGACTGCTCAAACCAAACTGCATGGCGCGCTTCCAGGGAAAATATTCATATCTGACTGTATAGCCGAGACGCTCGAAGACGGCGCCGACCATGGCGCCCGACATGCCATCGGCAGGCAGGCTATGGGAAATGAAGGGCGGCCAGTCTTCCGCCGCGAAACGGACGATGCGCGAACTGGCAGCGCCCGGCGCCGCCATAGGAGATCCTGCCTGCCCGTGCGCAAGGGCAAGGGCAAGGGCAAGCGTAGAGTACATGAGCAAACAGAAGGGCAAACCAACTGTCCGGAGGAAACGCATGTTTGGCTCCTATGGCCTGGCGCGCCTTGCAGTGCAGGCGCGGCAACAGGACTGGCGGTCGGTTTTTTTTAATCACAGGCTTGATAAAAATCATGCTCCCACAAAAAAAAGAAATTGCAAAGTTGTTTATTTTCACTTTGACATTCCCACAGGAAATGAAATACGATTGCGGCGCGCCTGCAACAGCTCGCCATGGCACACCTTATCCCTCTCACGAAACAGGTTTTTACTTGTGCGCGCGCCGGATGGCCGATAATGGCGTTTTACCGTATCGAAGATGACCGTGCCACACCCTGCCCCTCCCTCACTTGCCGACCAGATCGAAGACTTGCTGCCGCAAACGCAATGCACCAAATGCGGCTACAACGGCTGCCGCCCGTATGCGGAAGCGATAGCCGCCGGCAGCGCCGACATCAACCAGTGCCCACCGGGCGGCGCGCAGGGTATCGTGCGCCTGGCCGGCTTGCTGGGCAAAAAAGTCATTCCACTCAATCCCGTCAATGGCCTCGAACGTCCGCGATCGGTCGCCTATATCGATGAATCGCTGTGTATCGGCTGTACCCTGTGCATCCAGGCCTGTCCCGTCGACGCCATCGTCGGCGCCGCCAAGCAGATGCATACGGTGGTGACTAGCCTGTGCACGGGTTGCGACCTGTGCGTGGCGCCCTGCCCCGTCGACTGCATCGTCATGTACCCCGTCAGCGGCGACGCCACGGGCTGGGATGCCTGGAGCCAGATGGACGCCGACGAGGCGCGTGCGCGCCACGATTTCCGCACGCAGCGGCTGCGCCGCGAAGCCGAGGCCAACGACGCGCGCCTGGCCGCCAAGGCCGTCGCCAAGATGCAGGAAGTGACGCAGGAAGTGCCCGTCACGCCCGATGAACAGGCGGAAAAGGAACGCAAGCGCGCCATCATCGCCGCCGCCATGGAACGCGCGCGCGCCAAGGCCGCCGCCGCCAGTACCGATACCGCCCAGCCAGCCCCCACCACGCCGAAAAAAGACGCATGAACGCTGCCAAACGCCTGGAAATCTTTACGCGCTTTCGCGCCGCCAACCCTTCGCCGAAAACGGAACTCGAATACACGACGCCGTTCGAACTGCTGATCGCCGTGCTGCTGTCAGCGCAAGCGACGGACGTGTCCGTCAACAAAGCGACCCGCTTGCTGTATCCGGTCGCCAATACCCCAGCCAAGATACTCGCCCTGGGCGTGGACGAACTGGCCAGCTACATCCGCACCATCGGCTTATTCCGCACCAAGGCGAAGAACGTCATCGCCACCTGCCAGATCCTGCTGGAACAGCACGGCGGCGAAGTGCCGCGCGATCGCGCCTCGCTGGAAGCCTTGCCCGGCGTGGGCCGCAAGACGGCGAATGTGGTCATGAACACGGCATTTGGCGAACCGACCATGGCGGTCGATACGCATATCTTCCGCGTCTCGAACCGCACCGGCATCGCGCCGGGCAAGAATGTCGATATCGTCGAGCAAAAACTGCTCAAATTCATACCCAAGGAATTCCTGCACGACGCCCACCACTGGCTCATCTTGCACGGCCGCTACACCTGCACGGCGCGCAAGCCGCAATGCTGGAACTGCATGATTGCCGACCTGTGCGACTACAAGGACAAGTCGCCGATGCCGGCCGTGGCCTGACAACATACCCATTACGAACGGCGACACCATGTTGCACACAACACTAGGGAAGCGCTGATCAATTCGCTTTTATAGCGAGGTTGGCGCGCCAATGGCCGGCCAGTGAACCACTCAAGCTCGTTTTTCGTTCCATTTGACGCGATGCTTCGCGCCGTTCTGCAATCAGGACGGACT